>JAEEGL013065151.1_pt1 | contig 22652 bp, 15 predicted proteins | sample 9134231 | NCBI WGS metagenome assembly JAEEGL01 (sample SAMN16246548, study PRJNA631951) | gut metagenome | biome: gut microbiome; feature: rumen; material: fiber-attached | host: Bos | place: Iran: Karaj | collected 2018-10
AGATCGCTCCCGAGCCAGAACGGCACCACATCGTTCATCAAATAATCCCTGTAAAACGCCTCATATTCAGCCGCTTTTTTTGCAATTGTCTCTGACATGATTATTCCCTGCTTTCTCTGATGGTCGTATTTGTCCTTTTATACGGTCATTGTATATTAAATATATGAGATTGTCAATGAGATCGACTGCCTTCGGGTGATCTTTGAAATGGCACGATCTTGCGAAATATCTGGTTGTTTTTGTGTGTTTTTGGGCTTTTTACACCCTTTCGGGCTTCTTTTTACCTTCGGTTTGTCTTCATTTTTTCTTCTTTTGTTCTTTCCGCGGATCGTTGACAAAAGCCCCCGAAATGGTATAATTCAGGCAGAATATTTTTGTTTTGAATCGTTTTGAAGGAGACCGACCATGACGACTTATGAACGTTTTAAGAGGATGTACGGGCACAAAGAGGCTGACAGGATCCCGATCATCGACGGCCCGTGGGAAGGCACGATAAGACGCTGGCACAATGAAGGACTTCCGAAAAATGCAGACTGGCGCGAATATTTCGACATCGACTTGGTCGAGGGCATCGGCGTTGACATCTCTCCCCGCTACGAAGTTAAGATCCTCGAGGAAACTGACCGCTATGTCATCTCCACTACCCCCTGGGGCGTCACGCTCAAAAACTTCAAGGAACTCGATTCAACGCCCGAATTCATAGATTACAAAGTGACAGATCCCTCCGTCTGGGCAGATGCGAAATCGCGCATGCTGCGCCTCGAAGACGACCGCATTCCTTGGCAATATTTAAAAGAAAACTACGACAAATGGCGCGCCGAAGGCAGATGGCTCACGGCGAATTTCTGGTTCGGTTTCGACGTCACTCACTCCTGGATGGCAGGCACTGAAACCGTTCTGATCGCGATGTACGAAGACCCCGACTGGGTGCGCGACATGTTCGACACTTATCTCGACTGCTGCATCGCCCTGTTTGACCGGATCTGGGACGCAGGATACCGTTTCGACGAAATTTACTGGCCTGACGACATGGGCTACAAGGGCACAACTTTCTTTTCCAATGAATTCTACCGCGAGCTTCTGAAACCATCGCACAAACGCGCCGTTGACTGGGCACACGACCACGGTATCTACGCCCATCTCCACTCATGCGGCAATGTCATGTCAAGGATCGACGACCTCGTCGAGATCGGCATCGACTGCCTCAACCCCCTCGAGGTCAAAGCCGGCATGGATCCTATCGCGCTCAAAAAGCAATACGGCGACCGCCTCGCTCTGCACGGCGGCATCAACGCCGTCCTCTGGGACGACAAAGACGCGATCGTCGCCGCCATCCGCGAAACCGTCCCGATCCTCAAGGAGAACGGAGGCTATATCTTCTCTTCCGACCATTCCATTCCCAATTCAGTTTCGTTTGAAAATATGAAAGCGATCATGCAGACGGTGAAAGAGTGCGGGAGGTATTGATAAGGAAAACAGGCGAAAGATGTCACGCCACCTTTGTGGCGCCATCCCAACGGAATTTGTTGCGGCCGTTGGCCGCCATCCCAACGAAATCATCCACATTATTAAGTTGTTGCGCTTGAAAATAGTTCCTTCCACGAGAAAATGAATGTTTTGGAGCGGTCACGCCACCTTTGTGGCGCCATCCCAACGGAATTTGTTGCGGCCGTTGGCCGCTATCCCAACGATTTTTGACTAAAAAGGAGCGGATCGCGGCGTTCAAAACAACAATTTCCTTGCGACAAAACAAATTGTTGATTTTGTATCCCCAAAAAAACAACATAATCTGCCAAGATGTGAGAGATGTTGATTCAAATCGCCTGTGCAGTCAACATCTTTTTAGCTTTTGAAAAAATGTTGTCCCTTTCGCTCAAAATGAACAACAAAAACTTGGAAAGCTAACAAAATGTTGTTCGTGTATTGTACCCAAATCAACATTTTTTTGTATTGCCGAAAAAATGTTGTCTCCTCTGCTCTAAAAAGACAACAAAAAACTGTTATTTGCAAAAAGTGTTGTTCTTTTTTCCTTTCTCTAATCAACATTTTTTTGAACTTGCAAAGTATGTTGATTCTCTGTCCTGAATCAATCAACAAAAATATCAAATTATGCAAAAATGTTGTCAAAACCCACGAAACGCACCATTATTTAAGGCGTTTTGGGGGTTAATAATTGCACTAATGTATCCAAAAACCCACGAAACGCACCATTATTTAAGGCGTTTTGGGGTTTAATTATTGCACTAATGTATTCAAAACCCCCGAAACGCACCATTATTTTAGGCGTTTCGGGGGTTCTCATTATTCTGGCGTTCCCGATGCGATTCGAACGCACGACCTTTCGCTTAGGAGGCGAATGCTCTATCCTGCTGAGCTACGGGAACATCAGCAATGTGCATTTTACTTACGGCAAGGAGGTTTGTCAAGTATTTTTGAGAGGAAGGGCCTCTTGCCCGTGGAAAAAGAGGTGAAATTGTGTTATTATTAGCGGGATCGAGCGTAAGGAGGTTTGCGCAATGGATACGGTGAAGATCGACAGCAAAAATGTGAAAATGATCGCCCACAGGGGGCTTTCGGGACTTGAGAAGGAAAACACGGCGGCAGCGTTCGTGGCGGCGGGAAACAGGCAAAAATATTTCGGCATAGAGACTGACGTGCACACGACGAAGGACGGAAAATTCATCATTTTACACGACGCGGATCTGAAGAGGGTCGCGAATGTTGATTTGAACGTCGAGCAGGCGGAGCTGGCCGAGTCGCAGAGCCATGTGATGATAAACTGGCACGGAAAAGCTCCGAGAACGGATTACAGGACGCCCGCTCTGGAGGATTACCTCGAAATATGTAAGAAATACGGCAAGCATGCGATCCTGGAAATTAAATGCGATATGGATGAGTCCACTCTCGCGGGAATGTTCGGAATAATAAAAGACTACGGGATGTTTGACGACACGGTGATCATTTCGTTCATCGCGGATGTCCTTGTCAGGGTACGTAAAATGTTCCCCGACTTCCCCATCCAGTTCCTCACAGGCGGATGCGACGAAAAAACCGTGGAGTTCCTCGAAAAGAACTGCTTCGGTCTTGATATCTACTATCCGAGTCTGACTGAAGATATGATAAAACTGCTGCACTCAAAAGGCATCGAGGTCAATATCTGGACTTGCGACAGCAAAGAGGACGCGGAAAAATATATCGCTTGGGGCGTCGATTATATAACATCAAACATACTCGAGTGAGAAAACGGATCCGGGTGGAGATCGCCCTGATCTGACTTGCGGATTTTAACTGATTGGAACTGACCGCCGGATGAAACTGTTTGCGAGAAGAGACGAAAATATTCTCGAAGGAAAACTGCTGCCGAAGATAATCTATTTCGTGCTGCCGCTGATGCTGACGAACCTTTTGCAGGTGCTCTACAACGCGGCGGACATGGTGGTGGTGGGACTTTCCGACACAGAGGGAGCGCTGGGATCGATCGGCACGACAGGCGCCATGATCAACCTGATACTCAATATTTTCATGGGATTTTCCGTCGGAACGAACGTCGTCGTCGCGAGAAATATCGGAAAAGGAGACCGCGAAGCGACAGAAAAAGCAGTCCACACTTCCCTGCTTCTCGGCCTGTTCCTGGGTATAGTCTGCATGATCGTAGGAATATTCATAAGCAGACCTACGCTGGCTCTTTTGGGCGACCAGGGAACGATCCTCGATCTTGCGACAAAATATACGGTAATATATTTCATAGGCGTACCGTTTATTTCACTTACAAACTATCTGATAGCAATATTCAGAGCAAAGGGAGATACGATGACTCCGCTGTATATTTTAACAGCGACAGGACTTTTGAATGTGGGTCTGAATCTGCTTTTCGTGCTCGCTTTTAAAATGGATGTCGACGGTGTCGCGTGGCCTACGGTCATCTCGAATATTGCCTCGACGGTGCTCTTCGGCATAAGCCTCTCGCGCAGCGAAAGCTGGTGCAAACTGAACTTCCGCAAGCTTAAGATCGACAAAACAGCGCTCAAGAGCATACTTTTCGTCGGACTTCCCGCAGGCGTACAGGGTGCGCTTTTCTCGCTTTCAAACATGCTCATCCAGTCTTCAATAATAACTGTCAACAACACCCTCTGTCCCGGCGGCTCTGACATAATCGACGGAAATACCGCCGCAAGCAGCCTCGAGGGATTCGCGTATACCGCACAGAACTCCGTTTATCAGGCCGCAGTCACTTTTACGAGCCAGCATTACGGGGCGAAAAAATATGAGCGCATCAAGAAAGTCATCGCGAACTGCTATCTCGTCACATTTGTCATCGCGTTTCTTGCAGGCGGCATCATCATTCTCTTAAGGAACCCCCTCGTATCCCTTTATTCCGTAAGATCGGAACTCGCGGTCAAAGCCGCAATGACGAGGATCTTTATTATGATGATCCCGTATTGTACGTTGGCCTTTATGGAAACGGGCTCCGGCATCCTCCGCGGCCTCGGAAAATCGCTCACCTCCACCATCGTCTCCCTCGTTGGGATCTGCACCCTCCGCGTCTTATGGATATTCACCGTTTTCGCGAAATACCAGACGCTCGAATCTGTTTTCATTTCCTATCCCCTTTCGTGGGCAGCGACCGCCGCCGTTCATTTCACTTTGTCAATGATCGTCCTGCACCGGCTGATCAGGAATTCGAAGAAAAACGACGTTAAAATCGCCGAAGAAGCAGGTGAAAAGTAAGAAAATCAATTCTGAATCGGTAAAAAAGCACCCGCGCAGCGAGAGAGGCTGCGCGGGTCTTTGACGCTTAAATGAAACTTTTTGTCGTTATGGCATTGACACTTACCGGAACAGTTCGATGCGTAGCATCAACTATCGCCTTCCACTGTTATCTTTGCGCAGCATCAACTATCATCTTCCGCTGTTGCCTTTGCGGAGCATCAAATATCGCCTTCCGCTGTTGCCTTTGCGGAGCATCAAATATCGTCTTCCGCTGTTACCTTCGCGTAGCATCAACTATTTTTGAAACAATTGGAGCCCGGCGACAGTTTCAAAAACAGTTCGATGCGGAGCGTTTGGAGCCTGGCGACAGTTTCAAAAAATAACTTCCACTACTCACCTGGCGGAGTCACACAAATTTTCAAAACAATTGGAGCTTGACGACAGTTTTGAAAATTTGTTGTGATGCAGCCTTTGGAGCCTGGCGACAGTTTCAAAAATAGTTCGATGCGGAGCTATCCTTTATATTCCACAACTATCAACCAGTCGTTGCTGTCGGGCTTTGATGTGATCGTGTACTTGCCGGTCGTGACGTTGATCGTTTTTTCGAGCGATTCGTTGTACATTCCGCTGCGCGGGTTGAAATATTTTACCGTATACGTTCCGTTGTTCATGCGCTTCAGTGTGCCGAATGCGTTGTTGGAATTCGGACCGTAATAGTAGCAGAAATAGACTTCGCTGCCGATATTGGCGACGGAGTAAGTCGATGCGCCGCCTGCAGGCTGGTAGAACGTGTTTCCGTCAAAGCACGGGGTCATTCTCCACCATTCGTATTCTTCAAAGAATTTTCTGATATATGATATTTGGCGGCCGCCTGCTGCAGTGAGGCCTTCGTACCAGTTGTCGCCCGTTCTGAACCATTCGCCTGCCATGTTTCTCGTCGCGGGATAGTCGCCGTCGTTGACTGCCCAGAAGAGAGACCAGATCGGTTGTACGCCGTAGCCGTGTCCGAAGATGCCGTTGAGATATGCGGTCCAGCCCTGAGCTCTCGCCGTTTTAGTGCCGCACCAGTAGTGGTCGTAGCGGCCTTCATAATTGACGACGGGACGGGCGCCCGAAGCGTTCCAGTATTCCTTCAGCATCGACCAGTTCTGGTTGCTTCCTTCTGTGACTTCGAACGCCGAGTACTGCGCCGCGAAGAAAGAATAACCTTCGAGGTCCTTGAACGCGGAATTGTTGACTCTCACGTTCCATGCATTCTCCTGGTGGCATGTGGAAGGATGGCTGTAAGGATCGTACTGGTGGATATACTGAAAGACTTTTATCCATTTGTTAGTTGAGACTGTGTTGCCGTTGTAGCCGTAATAGTCGTCATCGCCCTCCTGAACTGTCGCCCACATTACCGGGTATGCGGCGTATCTTGCGACCCAGAATCTGCACAGTTTTTCGAGATTTTCATCTGAAATATTGCATTCAATGAGTTCCTCGGGATAAGAGAACTGCGAATGCGCATGCACGAGACCGATATCGGCGATATATTGGAAATATCTGTCGAGTTCCTTGAACTGTTTTAAGACGGTATTGGTGACGCCGTTGGTAAAAAGACTGCTCGTGCCGCTTGTTCCGATCCAGGAGTTGCCCGATGTGCCGTTGTATCTGGCGAGCTGCTGAGACTGGATGACAGTGAATCCCTGGTCGTTTCTGTAGTCCATTATGAACTTGAACATCGATCTGATATTGTGCTGCTCTGCAAGCTCCGCAGGGATGCTTCCGTACGAATCTATGCTCTCCATTGGCAGCGTCCAGTGCGTGTCCCCCAGGTAGAAGAAAGGCGTGCCGTCTGAATAGACGAAATACCTTTTGCCGGGCTGTGTTGTCACGAATCCGTGCTTGTATATGTCGAGGTCTCCTGTGTAGGCGGTGCATTTGATATTGCCCGTTTTGTTGTGAAGACCCGTGTCCGCAGTGTCTGAAAAGACTGTTCTGTACGTCCAGTCTCCCTTTTCGGTGAGCGCGTATCTGACGACCCATTCCGTGCCGCCGTTCCAGAATCCGGGCATCGTGAACGTTTTCCCCGTCGTGTTGTTCGTGAAGATCACGTCGAAAGTCTGCGTGTAAACAGGCTTTTGGTAACTGTTATCCGCGGTAAAATGTATCTCGTTCGCGATCCACTGTTCCACCCGGATATTGTCCGTCTGGGAAGGATCAGCCGTTGGCGCGGGCGCCGCGGTGCTTGAGGGTTTTTGACCCATTTCGTACAGTTCGACATCCTCGATGAGCATCTCGTAGTCGTAGTTTATTTTACCTACAAAAGCGAGTGTTCCGAGCACCAAAGCGCCGTCCTGAACAGACGATCCCGTGGTAAAGATGTATTCGACTGTCTGCCACTTTCCCGTCGACTGAACGGGCACGTAGCTCTCCGCGTTGCCCATTCCGATCGTATAACCGAGTACGATGATATTTTCATCGGGGAAGATGGTGCCGCTGAGTTTGAATGTGGCTCTGACCTTGTATTGCGTATTCGGTTTAAGGCCGACGTTGTTGAGGCCGTAGTGGTTGGAACCGAGCCTGTATCCTCTGTCGCCGTCAACCGCGTGTCTGACTGCATATCCTGATGAACCGTTCGAGAGAGTCGTCGATACGAGAGTCCTCGTGGCATATTTCCTCTGGCCTCCCGCTGTCGCTCCTTCCGTTCCATCATGAGGTTCCTCGAGAGGACCGCACCATTTGTCGTCGTAAAGCGTCCAGACGTCTCCGATAAAATGATCGTTGTCAGCTTCGAATCCCAGCAGATCGCCTGTGATCTCAACAATTTTAGGCGTAGCTGCAGGAGTGGCCGTGGGCTTCGGAGTAGGTGTCGCTGTTGGCTTCGGAGTAGGTGTTGCCGTAGGCTTCGGAGTAGGTGTCGCCGTAGGCTTCGGAGTGGGTGTTGCCGTAGGCTTCGGTGTGGGCGTCGCTGTCGGCTTCGGAGTGGGTGTTGCCGTTGGCTCCGGAGTAGGTGTCGCCGTAGGCTCGGGTGTGGGAGTCGCCGTAGGCTCTTCCGTAGGCGTCGGTGTTGGCTCCTCTGTCGGTTCAGGCGTAGATGTTGCCGTAGGCTCAGGCGTAAAAGTGGCCGTAGGAGCCTCTGTGGGCTCCGTAGTGGGCTTTTCCGTCGGAGCAGGGGTAATTTCTGCTGTCGGAGCTTCCGTGTCATCAGGAGCCGTTGTCGGGGCTTCTGTGGGCACATCAGTCTGAACCGCTGTTGCCGTCGGAGCCTCTGTGGGCTTTGTGTCGTTATTTCCTCTGTTGCACGAGACTGCCAGAACTGCCGCCAAAGCGATAAGCGCAACATATGTCAAGATCGAGCTGATTTTTTTCATGTTTTTCGCACCTCAATAATTGTCGTTTTTTATTATATCATACCAAGGTAAAATGCGCGAAGTTCAGCGATCGGATCGCACATTTTACCAGCCGAGTTTTTCGGAGATGAATGAGACGAGTTCGTTCTTCATTCTGCCCATTGTGGCGACTGTCGGATGTCCGGCTCCTCCCAGAGGCTCGTCCGGATACGAGTGCGTTTTAAGGAAGTAGATGTTGCCGTCACCGGCGTCGTTGTAGGATCTGACGATGGAATCGATCTGGCTGAAGAGCGACTCTCCCATGACTCCGTAGTACCAGATGATCGGAACGCTTCCGTAGTTGCCCCTTATAAAATCGATCAGCTGGTGAGCGTACTGCACGAATTCGTCTCCCGTATTGCCGTATGACACGTCGTTCGTTCCCAGTCCGATTATCACGAGATCCGGTATGTCTTGCGTAAAATCGTGCAGCCTGCTTCCGTCTGTTTTATAGCTCGGCAGGATCGGATACGGTTCGTTTCTACTGTTTCCGACACCTATTCCCGAAATGCAGCATGTGCTGAGATCCGCGTTGTAGTGCTCCGCGAGCATCGTCGCGTAAGTCTGCGTTCCGTCTTCTTCCTCGAGGTAGCTTCCGGAGACATTTGTGACCGTGCCCGTCAGGTTGCCCCATCCGCACGTGATCGAGTCTCCGAGGACTTCGATGCGCTTTCTGGGCGATTTGTATTCTTTTACATAATATTGCGCGTTATCGTCTATTTTGACTTTCTTTATTGTCATCTGTCCGGCGTTCGATTCGCTTCTCTTCTGGATCCTCACGCAGTGGACGTGGTTCGGCGCAAGGCCGCTGACGACCTCGACGAGTCCCTTTTCTGTCGCGTGGATCACTATTTCTTCCATATCGTCCACATATATCGCAGCCCATGCGGCGCAGCCGTTAAAATCAACAGAAAGAGATGTTCCCGTAAAGCCGAATTCGATTCCCGATGCGGAATACGCAAACGTGTATGTGGTATTGCCTTTTATATATCTGCCGAGGACCGTCGGTTTGAGTTTTCCGACTGCTATTTCTGTAGTCGCGGCTTCAAGCTTTTTCCATGTATAATCGGCGTCCTGAGGAAGGTCTCCCGCAGGCGTGGCAATCGGTGTTGCCGTCGGTTTCGGAGTGGGTGTAGGCGTAGCAGTGGGCTTAGGCGTGGGAGTCGCCGTAGACTTCGGCGTTGGCGTAGCTGTGGGCTTAGGCGTGGGTGTTGCCGTGGGCTTCGGAGTAGGTGTCGCTGTTGGCTTCGGAGTAGGTGTCGCCGTTGGCTTCGGAGTGGGTGTTGCCGTGGGCGTCGGTGTAGGTGTCGCCGTAGGCTCCTTTGTTGGCTCCGCCGTAGGCTCGGGAGTCGGTTCAGGAGCAGCTGTAGCTGTCGGTTCAGGCGTCGGAGTCGCAGTAGGTTCGGGTGTTGCGGTCGCAGTCGGAGCTTCCGTCGGAATATCTGTGGGAATTTCCGTCGGTGCTGCCGTGACCTCATCCGCAGGTGTCTGCGTCGGAGCTGCCGCAGCCGTCGCGGGTGCCTCTGTCGGAGTATTGTCAGGCTCAACCGTTTTACACGATGCGAAAAACGCAAGGCACATCAAAACAGCTACAGAAGCCGCCAAATATCTTTTAGTTCTCTTCGTAAGATCCATGATCCATTGCCTCATCCCGTGATTTTTGTATATATTTTACCTGTTTTTCAGTTATTTTCATTGAAAACATCTCGAAATATTTCCTGTTAAATGAAACCGATCCGGGACATGCCCGTTTTGTCCGAGCGTCCCGGATCGGATTTTTACCTTTTCCTGCAAACAGCCGTATGTATCAGCCTGTTACGGTCTGATCTTACAGGCTGTTCTTCTCTGCGATGGCTTCTTTCGCCCTTGCAGCGATGTCTTCCGGCGTGAGACCGTACTTCTTGAGGATAGCGGCCGGTGTTCCGGATTTGCCGTATTTCTCCTGAACGCCTACCATTTTTACGTAGCAGGGGTATGTTGTGGAGAGAACTTCGCAGACTGCTCCGCCGAGACCGCCGGAAATGTTGTGCTCTTCAACCGTTACGATGCAGCCCGTCTTCTTCGCGGCTTTTACGAGGATATCTTTGTCGATGGGTTTGATCGTGTGGATATCGATGACGCCTGCCGAGATGCCTTCAGCTTTGAGGATCTCTGCCGCTTTGAGCGATTCCTGGACCATCATACCTGTAGCGACGAGCGTTACATCCTTGCCGTTTTTGACCTGAACGCCTTTTCCGAGTTCGAATTTGTATTTTGCCGGATCATGTACGTCCTCGACTGCGAGTCTTCCGAGTCTGATATATACGGGGCCTTCGTGCTCGATAGCGGCTTTGATCGCGCATTTCGTTTCGATCTCATCGCACGGGCTTAAAACGACCATATTCGGGAGAGCGCGCATTACAGCGATATCCTCGAGTGCCTGGTGTGACGCACCGTCTTCACCTACTGTGAGGCCTGCGTGTGTCGCGCCGATTTTTACGTTCAGTTTCGGATAGCAGATGGAGTTTCTGATCTGCTCGCATGCTCTTTCTGACGCGAAAATTGCGAATGTGCTTGCGAAGACTATTTTACCTGTAGTTGCGAGACCTGCAGCGACGGACATCATGTTGCCCTCTGCGATTCCCATGTTAAAATGTCTCTCGGGGTAAACTTTTTTGAAAGTATCTGTTTTTGTGGATTTTGAAAGGTCAGCGTCAAGGACGACGATCCTCTTGTCTGCGCCGTACTCTGCGAGCGCGTTTCCGTATGCTTCTCTTGTAGCCATTTTACTCATGATTATTATGCCTCCAATCCCGCAAGATATGCGTCAAGCTCTGCTATTGCCTGATCTCTCTGCTCCTGGTTTGGAGCTTTGCCGTGCCAGCCGTACTGGTTCTCCATAAATGAAACGCCTTTGCCTTTGACCGTCTTGCAGATGACCATCGTAGGTCTGCCTTTCGTTCTCTTCGCTCTGTTAACGGCGTTCTTGATCTGTTCTATATCGTTTCCGTCTTCGAGGACTATAACGTTCCATCCGAATGCTTTGAATTTGTCCGGAATAGGTTCGGAGTTCATTACCTCTGTGATGGGTCCGTCTATCTGGAGGCCGTTGTAGTCGACGAATGCCGTGAGGTTGTCAAGTTTATAATGAGCCGCTGCCATTGCCGCTTCCCAGACCTGTCCTTCGCCGAGTTCGCCGTCGCCGAGGATCGAATATACTCTGTAATCCTTGTTATCTATCTTACCTGCGAGAGCCATGCCGACTGCAGCGGAGATGCCCTGTCCGAGTGAACCCGTGGACATATCAACGCCCGGAACATATGTCATGCTCGGATGTCCTTCGAGGTAGCTGTCGATATTTCTGAACGTATAAAGGTCCTTCTCCGGGAAGAATCCTCTTGTGGCGAGCGTCGCGTAAAGAGCAGGCGCGCAGTGTCCTTTTGAAAGAACGAATCTGTCTCTGTCCGCCCACTTCGGGTTCTTCGGATCGACTCTCATTACGTCAAAATAAAGCACTGTTAAAATATCAGTACAAGAGAGCGAGCCGCCCGGATGTCCCGATTTCGCAGAAAATACTTCGTCAATGATGTACTTTCTGATGATCGTCGATTTCTTTTTCAAATCGAGCAATTTCTTTTGATTCATGACTGAAAACCTCCAAATTTTAATTTCTTTTCTCTATTTCGGATATATAATCCACTCTCGCCTGATGTCTGCCGCCTTCGTATTCGGCGTCCACCCAGCAGTCTACTATCATCTTTGCAAGCTCCGTTCCCACTACTCTGGCTCCGAAGCAGAGTATATTTGAGTCGTTGTGCATTTTGGAAAGCTTAGCGGAAAAAGGCTCCGAGCAGCAGCACGCCCTTATCCCGTTGACTTTATTCGCCGCTATCGAAATTCCGACTCCCGTTCCGCATATAAGGACCGCTCTTTCGCACTCTCCGGACGAGACTGCGTTCGCCACTACTTCGGCCACTTCGGCATAATTGCTCGCCGTCGTCGACTGAGTTCCGAAATCTTTCACTTCAATGCCTTTTGATTCGAGATGCGCCTTGATCACCTGTTTAAGAGCAACACCCGTATGGTCATTTCCGATCGCATACATTATCATTCATAACCTTTCGTTCTATTATTCGGCGCGTAAAAACACACCATCGTTTATTATAACAAATGAAAATACGTATTTCAATAAACGAAATATGGTAACGGTCGATGCTTCGCAAATGAAAACGAGGAAGAGTATCCTCAGCTGATGATCCCGGTAACGCATTGACCTTTTTTGGCCTCTATCATTTTCATGAGGAGACGGCCTGTTTCGGCTGTCAGGCGGGTCGCGTCTCCTTTTAACTCATTCGGGAAGCGGGAAAGGAAATTGTCAGATTCGAATGTGAAATCGCCGTCGTAATCGATATCCGCAAGAGCCTTTGCGAAGGCCTCAAAATCGATAAAATGACCGAAATGCACAGTATAAGGCAGCGTGTGAAGATCGTGACGGCCGTCGTTGTCGTGTATGTGCAGCGCCTTCAGCCTGTCGTGTCCGAGAGCCTTGATCATTTCCGTAATGTCATGATTCAAGATCTGAACGTGTCCGATATCGAGGCATGCTACGATATCGTCGCTGTCTATCCTGTCGATATATCTGACGAATTCATCCCCGGCGGAGCATGTGCTGTCGAGGGCTCTGTCCTCTGCGCCGTCCCACTGGAACATATTTTCTGCCGCGACTTTTATGTTGAATTTTTTACAATAAGGGATCAGGCTCCTGTAAAAATCGATATTGATCTCTTCAAGGAGCTGCGGGTTGCCTTTTGTGGCGAATCTGAGATGCTGCTTAGGATGCACGACTATGATCTTTGCGCCGAGAATGGACGCGATCTCCATGGATCTCACGATCTTGAAATACATGTCCTCGTCCTTTTCCCTGTTGCCGAAGCTGCTCGGGAAAGGCGCGTGAGCCTGGTTGCAAACGATGCCGAGGCTGTCAGCGCAGCGTCTGAGTTTTTTCGCATATTGTTTATATTCGTCCGTGTTGAAAATATATTCATCGCTGTAAGCCATATCGAAAAGGGACATGTCATACGCGTCAAAACCTGTTTCTTTTAAAATTCTTATGGATTCTTCGATCCCGAAGATCGTGGCAAGGTGACTGTTTTGTATGGACAAAAGCATATTTTTGACTCCTTTTCAAATGTTGCAGGCAAATGATCACCGGTAAATTATTTCTGCAAATTTCCCGGAAACAATAATTATCCGAGTCTTCTGTATGCATCTGCGGGGAAGGTGACGTTCCTGAATGAATGGTAGATGCCGTCCTCGTCGAATTTTACCCAGATGCCGCCGTAGCCGTCTTCGTTCGCGGAAATTACGTAAGGCTGTGTGGCGGGGGTGTTTCCTTCGACTATCAGATACACTCTCTCGCCCTCCGCGTTTTCCGCGATATCGGCGATTATCAGCGCGTGTCCGAGTGATGCGTCAAGGTCCGGATTTGCCCTGTTGAGATCGAGCGTCGTCGCGATGATCATATCGCCCACGGTGAGCTCTTCAACAGAGATCGGTATCGTCTGAAGTTTGTATGAATTCGTATTCGCGTAAACGTATACGTATTCGAGGTATTTAGTCAGATTTTCATATGAATAATCGGGCTCGGTGCCCTCCGGAGCGTCCTTCCAGGTGCATTTGTTGCCGCTGATCTTTACCCTCTTGCCCTCAGCCCAGGAGACAAAATCGCACTTGAAAGCAGGCGTTGTGAAAAAATCGAACGAGATCTCGCTGTATCTTTCGTTATGGAAAAGATATTCCGCCCAGAATCTCATGACGGTATCGGCGCACTGCTGGATGTCCTTTTTCGCGATCTCCTGGTCTATTACCGCGTGCCACGGAGCGGATTCGTTGATCACTCCGTTGTACAGATACGCGCATATCGTGTAAGGCTTGAGCGGCAGATTTCTCATATATTCTCCGAAGCTTCCCTCGGGAACCGATATCCTGGTAAAACCGTCAGGCGGATTGAATCTCGAAAAGATCGTCGTGCCTGCCTCGTTGATGTATTTGTACGGAGTGGGCGTGGGAGTCGGTACAGCCGTGGGCACCGGAGTCGCAGTCGGTTTCGGCGTCGCGGAGGGTCTGTTTTCCTGATTGTTCTTGCTGATCTTTTTTACGAGATAAACGCTTCCTATTACGAGAAGCACTATGCAGATCGCGATCATTATTATGATCAATATTTCTCTTCTTTTTTGTTTTGTCGCGTAATCCATCAGTCTTTCTCCGTTCCTTTTTCTTCTTTTGTAATAAATCTCTCTTCCGTCTCCTCTGCCGCGGGTTTTGTTTCAGCGGCGTTTTCTTCGTTTGAGGAGGTATCAGCGGCATTTTCTTCGTCGTTTTCGATCCATCTGCCGTTTTCGAATCTGCCTGTCTCTTTAGGCGTCTCTTCTTCCTTTTTCTCCTCTTCCGGCTTCTTTTCGGACTTGTCCGCGTTCGGGTTGTCGATCATATATTTTTTGATCGTAGGCCACACGTAAAATGTATTCGTGAACCCGAAAAACGCAGGTGTTATGAACAGATAAAGGAAGACCGTAAGCGAGAACCAGAACAGTTGCTGCTTCCCTTCTCCCTGCATGAGATACATCGGAAGGAACGCCAGCACTACTTCAAGAAGAAGCATTCCGAGGTTCGGCAGCCATCTCGCGATACTGAGTATCATCGCGTTTTTGTACAGCTGTTTGTATGTGATATTGAACGTGACCATCATCGGATACACGTACATCGACACCATAAAAAGCATCACGATCGCGAAAATTATGACGGCCACAAAAATAAACGCTATGATAAAAGGGATCTGCGGGAAAGCTCCCGATCTGTTGTCGATTATCGCCCTGTAGGCCGCGACGTCGACCATAAGGACGAATGCCGCTATCGCATTCGTGAAAGTCACTTTGAGCCCGAGCTTCATATTGGTCTTCATTTTACTCGTAAAATCGGACCACAAAAACACCGGTTCCTCGCGTGTATAACTCCTGTAGAGGAATGCGCAACCGGCAAACGAAGGACCGAAAGAAAATATCGGTATCACCGTGCAGAGTACCGCGACGAGCATCATAGCCCATCTGAAAACAGTCATCGCATTCTCTGTCGCCAGAAGTTCCGAGACCGTCACTCCGCTCATGCTGGCATACAGCGAAAAAGCCACGTAGAAACTCGCCATGGCGATAAAAGGCGACAAAATGTTGGGAAGCAGAAACATCCAGTTGGTCGCTATCAGTTTGAACCTCTTTCGCCACAGTATTATCCAATATCTTATAAACGCGGGCTTCGGCTTTTCGTTTGGGTCTATTCCTTTGCCCGGTTTAGAATAATCGACAAATTTGAACAGTTTCATTTTATCCTCTCAGGCTCTTTGAGTTCGCTGCATTTCGCGCATACAGGTCGGTCACCCGTATATTATACCCTCTTTATCTGAGTTTCGCATCAAATTCGGTCTCGAGGCCGTTTAAAATCTTCTTCATCGACTTTTCGACTTCCTCATCTACCATCGTTTTCTGAGGATCTCTGAACGAGAGCGAATAAGCGAGACTCTTTTTACCTTCGGGGACCTGGTCTCCTTCGTAGCAGTCGAAGAGGACGCACGACTCGAGATTCCTGCCGCCTCTCTGTCTGATCAGTCTTTCAACGTGGCCTGCCGGAACGTCCTTGTCGAGGACTATCGCGATATCTCTCGTCGCAGCAGGAAACTTCGGAAGCTCTTTATTGTGCGGCAGGATCACAGCCAGGTCGAAGAGATCTTTTGCGCTTAAAAACGCGACGTATGTATTCTCGGGACATCCGAAATTCTTCGCAACAGTCGGGTGGATCTGGCCGAAAACGCCTATCTGTTTGCCTTTTACCATGACTTTCGCAGTTTTACCGGGATGCATGGAGGGATCGTCCTTGCATGGCTCGTATTCGACATCGGCGATCTTCAGTCTGTCGAAGATCGTTTCGACGTCTCCTTTGAATGAGAAGAAATCACTGTCTCCGTATCTTCCGAACGAAATGAGTTTTCTGTGCTCGGGAAGCTTTTCGGGAACAGTATCTCCGTGACGCGATCTTTCGAAATCCGTTGTCTCGCCGTCTTTGATATATACGTAAGAGATCTCAAAGAGAGCCGCGGAAGCCGCCCTGTGAGCGACGTTGTAACCGAGCGTCGAAAGAAGCGAAGGCATCATAGATGATCTCATAACGCTGAAATCCTCTCCGAGAGGGTTACTGATCTTGATATAGTTTCTCAGCGGGCTGTCCTCGGGAAGGCACATTTTATCGAATACCGAAGGGCTCTCAAACGAGAATGTGAGCATCTCGCTGTAGCCGTTACCGATAAATTCGTGTCTGATGACGTTTTCGAGTTTCTGGTCTCTCGTCCTGTGTCCGGGCGTCGTCGCGCAGCTGTTCAAAAGCGTCGATTCGATCTTGTTATACCCGTAAAATCTTGCGACTTCCTCCGCGATATCCGCGTCGCACAGAAGGTCTCCTCTGAAGCACGGAGGAATTACATTTTCGTCGTTTTTATCGAATTTACACTCGAGAGATGTTAAAATCCTCTTCATCTCTTCCTTCGGGATATCGGTTCCGAGGAATCTGTTTATTCTTCCGCAGTCGAACGGGATCTTTCTCTCCTTGTAAGGCTGTGGGATCTCTTCGACAACTCCCTTGCAGACCTTGCCCGCTCCGAGAAGTTCTACGAGCTCAGCCGCTCTGTCGAGAGCGAGGCCGCATGTGACGGTATCGAGTCCCTTTTCGAATCTCGATGAGGATTCTGTGCGAAGTCCGAGTTTTTTAGCGCCTTTTCTGACAGTTACCGCGTCAAAAACGGCAGATTCGAAAATTATTTCCTTCGTATCGTCCTCTATTTCGGAATTCGCGCATCCCATGACGCCTGCGAGCGCTACAGGTCCGCGCATATCAGCTATTACGAGCATATCGCTTGAGAGCACTCTTTCGACGTCGTCAAGCGTTGTGATCTTTTCTCCTTCTCTCGCTCTTCTGACGATTATCCCGCCGTCCTTGATCATGCTTCTGTCAAATGCGTGCATCGGCTGGCCGTACTCGAGCATTACGAAGTTCGTGATATCTACGATATTGTTGATCGCTCTGACGCCTGCAGAGTTGAGTCTGTCTCTCATCCATTTCGGCGAAGGAGCTATTTTTACGTCCTTGACGACTCTCGCCGAATATCTCTTGCACAGATCGGGTGCCTGTATGTCGACCGTGACCATATCGGAGACTTTGTCCTTGCATTCCTCTCTTACCTTCGGGATATTGTCGATGAATCTGCCTCCCATCGTGATCGCGGCTTCTCTCGAAAGGCCTCTTATGGAGAAGCAGTCCGCTCTGTTTGAAGTGATCTCGAAATCGATGACCGTCTCGTCAGCTCCGAGGACGGAAACTATGTTTTTGCCTATTAATTTGTCGAAGTCTTCCTTTTTGTATCCTTCGAAATCCTTGAGATCCTGAAGGATGATCACTCCGTTGTCGATGCCGCCTTCGTAATCACGGCAGTCAAGGCCGAGCTCCTCGAACGAACACATCATCCCGTTCGATTCCTCTCCCCTGAGTTTGCCCGCTCTGATCTCTCTTCCGCCTGATATCGTGGAATTGTCGAGAGCTACGGGGATATATGCTCCTTCTCTGACATTCGGCGCGCCTGTGACGATCTGTATGACGCCTCCGTTTTCAGCGCCGACATCCATCTGACAGACCATAAGGTGGTCTGAATTTTCATGCTTTTTTATCGATTCGCATCTCGCGACCACAACTCTCGTTATATCAGAGCACTGCGTATCGACCGTCTCTACCTTTGAGCCCGAAAGAGTCATTTCCGAAGCCAGTTTTTTGATCTCATCACTTGTCGTGACCTTGAAATCCGTATAATCAGTTAACCATTTTACAGGTGCTTTCATATCTTTTTTCTCCTCTCAATAGTAAAAAATCATCAGAACTGCTTCAGGAAACGCACGTCGTTGTCGTAGAACTGTCTCAGATCGCTGACGCCGTATCTCGCCATTGCGGTACGCTCGATGCCTATGCCGAAAGCAAATCCGCTGTATTCCTTCGGGTCAATGTCGCACCTTGCGAGCACGTCAGGATGGACCATTCCGCAGCCGAGGACTTCGACCCAGCCTTCGCCTTTGCATACTCTGCAGCCTTTTCCGCCGCAGCTCCAGCACGATACGTCAACTTCCGCGCTTGGCTCCGTAAAAGGAAAATGATGCGGTCTGAGCCTTATCTTCGTATCCGGTCCGAACATGCTCTTCGCGTATATTTCAAGAGTTCCCTTGAGGTCCCCCATCGTCACGCCTTTATCCACAACGAGTCCTTCGAGCTGATGGAATATCGGTGAATGCGTGGCATCCATCGTATCGGCTCTGTAGACCTTTCCGGGGCAGATGATCTTGATCGGAGGCTTTTTCTTTTCCATGACTCTGACCTGAACTCCTTAAGTCTGAGTCCTCAGAAGTACATTGTCAGTGATGTAAAATGTGTCCTGCGTATCTCTTGCCGGATGTCCGGGAGCTATATTGAGCGCCTCGAAATTGTAATAATCATATTCTACTTCGGGGCCGTCTGCTATTTCGTAACCCATTCCGAGGAAGAGCTCTTCCATCTCCTCAATAACGAGGTTAAGAGGATGAAGGCTGCCTTTTTCCTGCTTTTTCCCGGGCATGGTGACGTCGACCTTTTCCTTCCGGAGTTTCAGCGCCAGCGCGGACTCTTTGAGTTCCTGCATTCTTGCCGCGATGCTTTTCTCCATATACGCTCTGACCTCGTTCGCCATTTTACCGGCTGCCGGTCTTTCCTCGCTGCTGAGTTCGCTCATGCTTCTTAAAACGCCCGTCATGGCGCCTTTTTTACCCAGGAACTGGACTCTGAGTTCTTCAATGGCAGCGGGATCGAAGCTCTTTTTGATCGTCTCCTCAAACTTTTCCCTGATTTTTTGCAATTCGTCTTTGAACATTTTCTTTCCTCCCAGAAATTAAAAATCCCGACGCGCCTCATGACGCATCGGGACGAATATTCTCCGCGGTACCACCCGTTTTCTCACCCCTCTCAGGCACTCTTGACGCCTTTTCGGGATGAACACTCTCAAGATATAACGGTCTTCCCCGTCTTCCCCTACTCCGGACCGGCTTTTTGCAAGATCGGCCGTTTAAGGGAAGCGGCTCCGGAGTGAATATGCAATGTCCTCATTTCAGACGCTCTCACCTTGCCGCCTTCTCTGTAAAACGCAAAACGAATGCCCTCTCTCCATCACTGCCTTTGATATTCGGTTTAGGATTAATATTATACATGTCTTTTTCGAAAAGTCAAATAAAAATACGATATGTTTTGCGGCGCGGCACAGAAGAACTTTTTGTTGACTTTTTGACCTTTGAGAAGGTATACTTGAGACAGACGGGAAAAATGGTTTCGGAGGTATGAGGAAATGAAAAAAGAGCTCGGTAAAACGTACAGAAACGTTTACTTCCGGCATGACAGATGCCCGGTTTTTTCTTACAGAACGGGGCTCACTGTTTACGAGGAATCTTTTATTGACGGAATGCTCGTCTCATCCGGTTGGAACGCGGCGGGATACCCGCTCAACGTGCTCCAGCTGATCCCTTCCGTGATCGACCACAGGGAGTTCGCAGAGCCCCAGGCATTCAGGCTTGACGCGGACGGAGAAACGGCCGACAGTTTTCTCAAATATGTCGGTTTTGAGTCGGAAGAGTGCAGAAAAGGCACGCACGCGACGGTAAAACTCCTCTGCGAACACAAAAATCTCGAGATCGCGGTTCACACATATCTTGACGGAACGGCGTGTTTCACCCGTTCGATCGAGGTAAAAAACAAAGGCGACAAGGCAGTCGCGATCAACAGATTCGCTGTTATGTCAGGCGGTCTCGAAGTTCTCGGAGATTATCACACTCTCGCAGACGGACACAACGCGGATGAGATATACACGCTCGGTTATTTCGACTCCACGGCATGGGGAAAAGAAGGCAATTTCGGCTGGCATACGCTGCAACAGGATAAAACGGTATTTTCGGGCAGATTTTTACGTTCGAGACACCGCCATCCGATGTTCATACTGAAAAACAAAGTGATGGGCACGACATGGATCGCCCAGCTTGCGTGGAGCGCAGGCTACGATTTTTCTTTCGATTACAATTCGGCGCCTGAGGAATTCCGCACGAAGCTCGCGTTTTCGATGGATATGACATCTCACTCCCCTATGCTCCTTCTCGAGCCGGGAGAGACTTTTATGTCGCCTGAAGTATACATCGGAATAGTCAGCGGAGACGAAGACGACGCGGTGAACGCGATGAACGAGCACCTCAGAAGATCTGTATTTTACGAGACGGAGGAGATCACCTCGAAGATGCTCGTAGGAGCCGGAATGGGAGCGGAACACGATATGCTCGTATCGACTACGAAAAAATATATGGAGCAGATGGCATATATCGGATGCGACGTTTTCATAGTTGACGCAGGATGGTATACGGAGCCCTTCGGAAATATCTGGACGCGCATCGGAGACTGGCACCCGAACGAAAAACGATACCCGAACGGCATATCTGAGATCTCCGATTACTGTCACAGCCTCGGAATGAAATTCGGCCTTTGGATGGAGTCAGAGAGGCTCTCAGCGAGCGAGATCGCCGAAAAGCATCCTGACTGGTTCCCGGTAAGCAGAGGAGGCGGCACGATCGGAACATTCATAGATCTGACGAATGAAGACGCTTTCAACTGGGTCAGATCAGAGATCGAACGCGTTATAAGAGAATACAAACTGGACCTCTTCCGCGTCGATTACAACGTCGACACAGACACGCTCCTCGGATACAAAGATAAAAACGGCAGAAAAGAATTCAACACATTGAGGCACGTAAAAGCCGTTTACAGGCTCTACAGCGAGATCAGAAAAGAATTCCCCGATGTGATCTTCGAAAACTGCGCAGGAGGAGGCGGAAGAACCGACCTCGGACAAATAGTCAATTTCAACCACACATGGGTGTCCGACATCCAGACGGCTCCGAGATCTTTTTACATCACGAACGGCATGAGCATGGCGATACCGCCCGAGAGAGTTGACAGGCTTGTAGCGGGAATGGGCTGCCACAAATATGCATCGCTCGATTTCCAGATGAGGAACGCGATGTTCGGACACATCTCGATGAACGTCTTCTCGCCGCCCGATGCAGAGGACAACCTTCAGCAGCTCGATTTCATCAAGCACAGTATCGATCTTTACAAAGAGATCGCTCGTCCGATGCTTCCGACGTGCAGGATATATCACCACACTCCTTCCACAAAAGAGATTCAGGACGGCGGATTCGGAATAATCGAAAACGCGTCGCCTGAGGGAGATGTGTCGATGATCGGTATTTTTACCTTCCCGTGCGCAAAAACAGATACGGTGACAGTCTATCCGAGAGGTATCACAGCTGACGGAAATTATGAGGTCTATTTTGACAATACGCGCTCGAAGGGTGTCAGATCGGGAACAGATATCATAAACAGCGGCATAAGAGTCCGCATTTCTTCAGTCATGTCGAGCGAGCTTATAGTTCTGAAAAAAGTGTGATCCGGCACTGTTTTATATCATTAAAAATTATTCGATACCCGAAAAAGGAGGATAAAAATGAAAAAGAATTTGGTACGGGTACTTATTACGATCCTGGCGGGAGCGCTGTTTGTCACGGGATGCGCATCGCCGAAAACAGATCCGAATCCTACGGAAGAACCCACTCCCGAACAGGTAAAATTGGGGCTCCACGTCGAATCTGACGGAACTATAACTTTAAACGGCTCCCCTTATTACGGCTTCGGTACGAACTGGCACGGAGTCTTCCAGAGATTCCTCGGAAATACGAACATAGATCTCACAAAATATTTTGAAGCGCTGAGAGACGGAATACCGTACTTCAGATTTATGTGCGGCGAATTTTACTCGAGCGGAGTGTGGAGATATGTGTACGATAAGGACGCGTATTTTTACGCGATGGATGCGCTCGTTGCGACTGCTGAAAAGTATCATATCGGACTAATACCGTCGATGATGTGGAACTACCCCGTGTTTTATGAGTATTACGGCGAAAAACCTGCTGACGCGCTCGGCGATCCGGAGGCAAAGGGAACGAAGCTGATGATACAGTATGTCACTGATGTCGTGACGAGATACAAGGACTCCCCCGCGATCTGGGCATGGGAGTACGGAAACGAGGGCAACCTTTTTGCTGACAGAGAAAAAAACGGCTCTTCGATCCAGCTCGGGAACCAGTACAGGTTATTCGCCGAGACAGTGCGTAAAATAGACGACTACAGAATGATCTTAACAGGCGATTCGAGCATTTTCGAGTGTTCACATGCTCTTAGAACGACGGGCAAATGGGATCCTATCGACACACCGGAACAGAGGATAGAAACGCTGAAGATCTTAAATCCCGATCCCGTAAACTGCATCGAAACGCATATCTACGGACATGCTGACACATACCAGAGAGTCGAGCTCGTAGCGACAGATATGGAGATCGCGAAATCGCTCGGAAAGGGACTTTTCGTAGGCGAATACGGCCC
>JAEEGL015385027.1_pt1 | contig 22652 bp, 24 predicted proteins | sample 9134231 | NCBI WGS metagenome assembly JAEEGL01 (sample SAMN16246548, study PRJNA631951) | gut metagenome | biome: gut microbiome; feature: rumen; material: fiber-attached | host: Bos | place: Iran: Karaj | collected 2018-10
AATAGATGTGTTTTCCATCCAGGTTCTCCAGTAAAACTTGAAAGAGCTGAGGCTATGTCTATTTTATTAAATTCATTTGAAAAAATCGTAGCGCTAAAGCATGAATATGGATATGATGATTTATATTTATGTCCAGAAACAATGGGAAAAGAAGCTCAACTTGGTACTTTAGATGAAATAATTGAAATGGTTAAGCTTGGTGACGATACAATTATTCCATGTATTGACTATGGTCATTTAAATGCTAGAGATCAAGGAATAATTAAAACAAAAGATGATTATAAGAGAATTATAGATAGACTTATAGATGGTATAGGATTTGAGAAAACAGCAAAACAACATGTGCATTTCTCAAAGATTATGTATTCAGCAAAGGGTGAAGTAAAGCACTTAACTTTTGATGATGATCAATATGGACCAGAATTTGAACCATTAATGGAAGTATTTTATGAATATAAAATGAATCCATTTGTTGTATGCGAATCTGCTGGTACACAAACAAGAGATTCAATGATGATGAAGAATTATTATAATTCTTTGAAATAATAAGCAATAAAGTATTTTGCATTAAAATATTACGCGTATTATAATAGTTGGCGGTTATGGATATTTGTAGAGAATTATTCGATAGATCAAATGTAGATGCAGTTTTAGTATTGTCTTCTTCTAATACTTTTTATTTAAGTGGATTTGAATCATCTAATTGCCAAATAGTTATAACTAAAGATAATCAATATTTTATTACAGATAAACGCTACTATAATGAAGCGGTTGATGTATTAAAAGATAGATTTGAAGTCATTGCGGGTGGATATGAAGATATCCAAAAAATACTTACAGGTATTAAAAAACTTGGTTGGGATAGCAATGTATCTTATGAAACTTATAAACTTGTAAGCAAATTATTTTCTAGTATTGAACTTGTTGAGATTACAAAGATTATTGAAACTCTTCGTATGTTCAAAACAAAGCAAGAAATTGAAAATATTAAGATTGCTCAATCTATTACAGAAAAAGGCTTTGATGAAGCCCTAAAGGCTTTAAAACAAGGTGTTAGTGAAATAGAGATTGCAGCGCTTATAGAATATGTATTCTTAAAGAATGGAGCTTCACTAGCATTTGATTCAATTGTTGCTTTTGGATCAAACGGAGCGTCGCCACATGCACATAGAACAAATAGAAAACTACAAAGCGGCGATTTTGTAACAATGGATATTGGTGCAAAGTGGAATGGTTATTGTTCAGATATGACAAGAACTGTTGCATATGGAGCAATTTCTACAAAGCAAGAAGAAATATATAATACCGTTTTAAATGCTCAAGTAAAGGCTGAAAATGAGATAAGAGCAGGTATGAGTGGATATGAAGCAGATAAGATAGCTAGAGATTATATCTCTCAAAAAGGATATGGTGAATATTTTACTCATTCTCTTGGACATAGCGTAGGTGTAGATATACACGAAAATATTACATTGTCACCACGCGCAAAAAATGATATTATAAAAAATGGTATGGTTGTAACTGTTGAACCAGGTATCTATATCCCAGGTTTTTGTGGGGTTAGAATAGAAGATACAACACTAATTGAAAACAATATTGCCAACTCGTTGGCGAAATCAAATAAAAACTTAATAATTATATAATTACTTTTGGAGGTAACTATGGGCTACGTATTAGCTGGAGATTTTAGAAAAGGTGTAACTTTCCTATATGAAGGAAAGGTTGTTACTATCGTAGAATTCTTACATGTAAAGCCAGGTAAGGGTGCTGCTTTCGTAAGAACAAAGTTAAGAGACGTTATCAATGGTGGTACAGTTGAAATGACTTTCAACCCAACTGCTAAGTTCGAAACTGCAGAAATTAACTACAAGAAGATGACATATTCTTACAATGATGGAGATTTATATTACTTCATGGATCCTGATACATTCGATATCATTCCTGTAAATAAGGAAATGTGCGAAGATGCATTAAACTTCGTTGTTGAAGGTGGAGAAGTTACTGTAGATTTCTATAATGGTAAGCCATTCGAAGTTGAAGCTCCTAACTTCGTTGAATTAACAATTACTCAATCTGAACCAGGAGTTAAGGGTAATACAACTCAAGGCGCTACAAAGCCTGCTACATTGGAGACAGGATACACAATCCAAGTTCCTCTATTCGTCAACGAAGGTGAAAGAATCAGAGTTGATACAAGAACTGGCGAATATATGTCAAGAGTTTAATTATATTAATTTATGATAATATGAGATACCGTAGGAGCACCTACGGTATTTTTTTTGTTTATTTTAAGGAATTTATATATAATATATAAATAGGGTTATCTAAAGAGGTGGAATATGAACAAAATTCCAGTTAAATATTTTTTAGCACTTATTGTTGTTGCAATAATGGCAACTTGTGTATCCATTGTTATGTTTGTTTATAGCTATAAAGCGGTTATATTTGACCATATATTCTCATTTATGGCAGGATTATTTTTCTTCGGTTTATTTTCAACACCTATTCTTGTATGGGCTGATGTTAAATTAATTACAGCATATAAGTACATTCCATTATGTAGATGTAAATGTGGATATAACTATATATATCCTAAGGATATTGTAGTAACTCAAGTTGCTGCTTATCTTAGATCAACTAGGTCAGGTTATTATGTAGAAAGACGCATGCGTTTTGAATGTTTTTGTGAGATATGTGGTTCAAAAAGGATATTTGAAAGACCTTTTAGAGTTAGAGCTAAAGGAGGATTATTTGCTTTTAATGTATCCATACCTGATGAAATAGAGCCTGAGATAATGCATCAAATTCGAGATATGTTTAAATTAGATGATCACTTTGAGATAAAAGTTAAAGATAGTGAGATAGAATATAACAAAGTTTACGACGAAACAAAAAAACAATAATAAAAGCAAGAAGAAGGAAACTAAAATGAAAAGAAGACTAAGTATATTATTAGCATTAATGACATTGATTATATGTGTATTATTATGTTCATGCACAGAGAATAATAAATCCGGTGACGATATCGATGTTACAGAATTAACAAGCGAATCAGGTATTGTTATTTCAGGCGGTACGTTTAAATCAGATACTAAAATTGTTCTAAAAGAAATTAACGATCAAGAAGTTATAGACGGAATTAAACAAAAACTTGAACCATACAACTCTTTTGAAAAGCAATATGGTTTTTGTTATTCACTATGCAAAGTAATTGATGTTTCATTATATATGGGTGAGTATAAAATCTATAAAGAGGGTTTTTTTGATTATCATATTCCTGGAGAATGTGTTAATTTAGAAAGTCCAAATTGTAATGAGTATATATTGTTTTATGTAAATAATACAGGAGAGCTAGAAGAAGTATTTGGAGATATTAATGATAATGCTTCGTTTGATTTTACTTCTACAATGCCAAAATATATTGTCATAACAAAAATCTCTCTTGATGAAGAAATAGATCCAAATTCAGAAGATGATACTCCTCATGTTCATGATTATTATCTTTGTCTTGAGAATAAACCAACATTTTTTAAAGATGGTCATATTACATACTATTATTGTTACGATTGTAGGAAATATTTTGATGAAGATTTTAACGAGATTTCTGAAGAATCAACAATTATTCCAAAATTATCTCGTAATCTTGTTTTAAATGTTAATGGTGAAAAAAGAGCAGAATTTACAGTTCAAGGCGATAGTGATGAATCATTAACAGCAGAATTAACAGGGATTAGTTTAAAAAAAGATGATTTAATTACATTTACAACAAATGATAAATTAGGAGCTCAAGTAATATGTTATCCTGAAGCTATCTATACAGATGCTGATAATAATTTTTCATTATTAAGAAATGGTAAAGTTCATAACGATGTTGATGCTGCTACTATTACAATAAGAGGAGACAGATTTGGTCAACTTGGAATTTATATTAGTGGTGTTAAATACGATATTTATTATCGCCATAGTGTAGGTAGTGCCATAAATATGGTAGAACCAGATAGTAATGGAGTTATTTCTTTAAAACAATTCAAAACTCATGACGGAGCTTGGCTAATTCTATTCAATAAAGTTTATGATATTTTTGATTATATAAGGGGGTTCGAATTATCTACTGAATTGTCTTCTGAAGTAGTGAGTATCAGCGATAATGGAGGTTCTCTATATTTTAAAGAAACAGGATATTATGATATTGATTTTGACTTAAATTCAAAAATAGTATCAGTCAAGTATACTGAAAATATGCCAACTATGATAAGTTATGGAAATCTTGCGAGTTTTAAAACAGGCGCATATATGCCATATTATATATCAACTATATCCTGCTCAGAATTTAACGAAGATAAGACAGAATGGAACGCATATATTCCTAAGTATGCTGTATATAATTCAGATAAATACTTATGTATTTTAGATAGCAAAAACGAAGCAGTAAATGATATGTTTGTTGCAGAAGATAGTAAAGAGTATATAAGTGTTAATGAATGTTATATTTATTTTTTACAAGATGGATCATATGATATTTATATTAATGACGTAACACATGAAGTTAGAGTTGTATATTTATCTGATGGGACTCCAGTATATAAAGCGAAATTAGAAATGCCACATAATAGTAGTAATTCCGTTGTTTATAGTTTTGCAAAAACTGATGATGATAATATCTTAGTTTTAGAATCAGAATTATTTGTATATGCGGGTTATGAACTTCGTATTTATAATGAGAAAGACTATGAAGATGATTTTACTAAATTAGAAGATTCATTAGATGCGGAATATGCTTCAGGTACATCTCGTTTATATTTTCATAAAGGTGGAGTATATAAAATCTATTTCAACACAAGCACGCTAAAGGTGAATATAGAACTTGTGAGAGAATTAACAGGAGATGAAATTCTAATTCCTAACACAGTTGAACGTTATAATAAGAGATATAATCTAATAGAGAATCCTAATAACAATGATGAGATGTGTTTACTTAATGTGATAATAGAAAATTATTATTACAATAATATACGTTATGGCAATTATCAATATGACGAGGATAATTATTTTGAATTTGGTGTAATCGTTGAGGGAAATACCTATCCTACAAAATATGTTAACGATATTTACATGGAAGGAGAAAGTGATAATTACTACATAGATAAGCCAACCAATGGATTGTCATATGGAAGATTACTTATAAAAAACCCTGGTACATACAATATTTTTATTAACAAAACTACACACGAAGTTAGAGTGGAAGAGGTTGTATAAAGAATATGAATAAATTATCTATAAAATGGCTTTTAGTAATTATAGTGATTGCGCTTTTATTGACAATTGTAGATTTTGCTATGATGATTTATAGTGTTTATTCTATAGCTACAGGAGATAATTTATCCTTTATTGCAGGTATATATATTTGCGGATTTTTAGGTATTTTTCTTGTTTTTGCTGACATTGTTTTAATAAGAGCATATAAAACAATCCCATTATGTAGATGTAAATGCGGATATAACTACAAATATCCTAAGAATGTTATAGTAACACCTGTAGCGGCATTTCTTAATCGATCAAGATATGGAAGCTATGTAACAAGGATTATTCGTTTTGAATGCTATTGTGAGACATGCGGTTCTAGAAGAATATTTGAAAGAATATTTAACGCAAGAACATTAGTTCCAATGTTTGATCAATGTGATATTTCAAAAGAAATAGAACCTTCTATTTGGAGAGCAATTAGCCGAATGTTTAGGGTTGATGATTATTTCAAAGTCGAAGTAAATGATGGCGAAATTGAATATAATAAAGTCTATACAGATAAAGACGTATAAATATTAGTAAATTAGGAGTTAAGATGGAAAACAAGAATCGTAATGGAAGTAGATCTCTTAAAGGATTTTTATATAGTATAATTGCGGCTACAATATTTTTAGTTGTAGTTTGTATTTTTATTGCGTTTTTTTCATATAGAGACATAATGTACGAAGGAAAAGTATGGGAAATAATACTTGTTATTTTCGCATATTTTATTATTGGCTTCTTTATTTGGTCTATGTGGAGTAAATATTTCGATATTAAAGCATGTAGATGTAATTGTGGTTACAATTTTGAATTTCCTGAAGATGTTAAAATGACAATAACCAACTCATGTTGGACTCACGTATACAGAAAACACGGTAATGGACATGAAGAATTTCATCAAGATTTTGTTTTTGAATGTAAGTGTAAATTATGTGGTGCAACAAAAACGTTCTCAAGATCATTCTCTTTTGATAACGGTCATTATAGATTTGATGTTCCAGAGGGGGCAATTCCAAAACAAATATATAGACAAATCGTTGGTATGTTTGAACAAGATGATGAATTCAATTTTGAAATTAAAGATGTTCAATATGATGATTCAAGAAAAATTAGTGAGGATAATAAAGAATATAAAAGCGGTAATATTGAAGAGAAAACATATGATGCTGAACCAGTAGAATTCGACGATTTAAATAATTATATAAATTAGGTGTATATATTTTTGTTGTAATTTATATGATATAATCCTAAGTAAGAGTTAATTATTTTTGGAGAGTTTTATAATGAAAAGCAATTGTATATCAGAAAGTTCATTAAAGATTAAAAAGACTATTTGTTTTGGCTTAAGTATTCTTCTTATATTTGTTCTATACGAATTAATTACTTTTATAGCAGCTAGCGATAATCCGACAGTTTTAACAATTATTACGCTAATATTATGTGCATTAGAGATTGTCCTTATAGCTTTAGGCGTACATTACAATAAACTTCATGTAAGAATTGCTAAGGCAAAGTGTAAATGTGGTAATAGATATAAAAAACCAGATGATTATATAATTTTAGACTGCAAAACAAAATCAAAATTTGAATCACAATACTCTAAAAGAGTATATACAGTTAAATTTGTATGTACTTGTGAAAAGTGCGGTAGAACAATAGAATATACTAAAGAATTCGAATCACTTATTAATAAAAGTGATGAAAGGAATTTCGATTTAGAAAAAGGACAAGCAGAACTTGCAAATAGAATTAAAAGATATTTTAACCCATCAGCTCATTTAGCTTCACTTGATGATAGAAATGCTGGCGAAGTATTTGAAGATAATAGGTAAATATAATATATTATTTGCGCATTACTATAATTGAAAATATTACGCGCGTATGTTAAAATGTTTTTAAGTGAGGTATTTTAATGGGAGAACAAACATATAATCATGTTATTGAATCTATTGTAGTTGCTGCAGCATCACAAGTTGATGGTATTGCTTCAGTTACATATGAACCAGGACTTGTTATTCCATCAGGAAAGAAAAAGAAGGCCAGTGCTGTAGAGTGTGTTATTAGAGATGATGTTGTTTCCGTTAATATTTCTGTAAATGTTTATTATGGAAAAGTAATACCAATCGTTGTAAGTAAATTACAAGAAAAGATAAAAAAAGAAATAGAATCATCTACTTCATTTAAAGTTAAGAAAATTAACGTAACAGTTGTAGGATCAGTAAATCAATAAGAATTAAACTAAACCCTTTGATACAAAAACCAAAGGGTTTTTTGAGGTATATAGATATGAGCAGAAAAGTTGCAAGAGAATATGCATATAAATTAATTTTTGAGTATGTTTCAACTCAAGATAAAGAACAAAACGTTACAAGAGAGATTATTTTTAAAGATCCAGAATTAACAAAGACTGATTCAGATTATATTAACGCTGTAATTGACGGTGTTAGATGTCATTATGATGATTTAATGGATATTATCTCAAGAAATGCAAAGAATTTCAGAATTGAGCGTATATTTAAGCCAGATTTAGCTGCTTTGCTTTTAGCTACATTTGAAATGAATTATATGCCTGACATTCCAATGAATGTTTCAATTTCTGAAGCTGTTGAAATTGTTAAACAATATTCTACAGAAAAATCTTATCAATTTGTAAATGGTGTTCTTGCTGGAATATACAAAGAATTAGCACCAATTAGAGGAGGCAAACAATAATGCTTATCCTGGGTAAAGAAGTATCTAAAACAACAAGATTAGAAATTGCTGAGAAAGTTAAAGAATTTGAAGCAAAATATAATAGAGTTCCGTGTTTATCTGTAATTATCGTTGGTGAAGACCCAGCTTCTCAAACATATGTTAGAAATAAAGTTCTAGGCTGTGAAGAAGTTGGAATGAAATCATTAAAATATGAATTCCCAGATGGTACAAACCAAGAAGATATAGCAAATGTTATTAGAACACTTGTTGCAGATAAGAATGTTGATGGTATTTTAGTACAATTACCTTTACCTAAAGGATATGATGAAAAGTATTTATTAGATTTAATTCCAGAAACAAAAGACGTTGATGGATTCTGCGCTAATAATATTGGTCTTTTAGCATTAGGAACTCCAAGAACAATTTCTTGTACTCCATTTGGTGTAATGAAGCTTTTAGCTTCAACTGGTGTAGATTTAAAGGGAAAACACGCAGTAGTTGTTGGTAGATCAAATACAGTGGGTAAGCCAATGGCTATGCTTTTATTAAATGCAAACTGTACAGTTACAGTATGTCACTCAAAAACAACAAACTTAGAAGAGATTTGCAAGAATGCAGATATCTTAGTTGTTGCTATTGGTAAACCAAAATTCTTAAAAGCAAATATGGTAAAAGAGGGAGCCATTGTTATTGACGTTGGTATTAACCGTGTTGATGGCAAATTATGCGGAGATGTAGATTTTGATGAAGTAGAAAAGAAAGCTTCATTTATAACACCAGTTCCAGGCGGAGTTGGTCCAATGACAATCTCTATGCTTTTATACAATACATTAATGGCTGCTCAAGATAGGGAGAATGGCTAGTAATATTATAAAAGTTTCTGAACTTAATACAGTTATTCATAATATCTTTGTAGCAGAAGAAATGTTACATGGAATAGTAATATGCGGGGAAGTTTCCGGATTTAAGATCTCAAGGAACCACGCATATTTTGCTTTAAAGGACGAACTTGCTGCAATTTCAGTAAATGATTTCAATTACGCTTCAAAATACGTACCAAAAGAAGGCGAGCAAATCTTAGTCAAAGGTTCAGTCGATTATTACGCTCCTACTGGTAAATTGAGCTTTAATGCAACATCAATTCAGCCTTATGGTGCAGGTGCACTTGCTGCGCTATTTGAAAAACTTAAGAAAGAATTAGCAGAAAAAGGTTATTTTGACGATACTCATAAAAAACTAATTCCAAAATATCCAAAAAGAGTATGCGTCATTACATCTAAAACAGGAGCTGTTATTAGAGATATCATAACAACAACAAGAAGATACAATAATGTAATTGATCTTGTTGTTAGAGATTGTAAGGTTCAAGGCCTTGGTGCAGAGAATGAACTTGTACAGGCAATTAAAGAAGTAGATGAATTAAATTTTGATGCAATTATTATTGCTCGTGGTGGTGGATCACTTGAAGATTTAATGCCATTCAATTCAGAAAAATTAGTTTATGCAATATATGATGCAAAGACACCTATTATATCTGCAGTAGGTCACGAAACAGATTTTACTCTATGCGATTTTGTAGCTGATGTAAGATGCGCAACACCTACAGCAGGAGCAGAACTTATAGCTTATTCTGTTGAAGATGTTAAACAATTTTTAAAAGATAGTGAACAAAGATTATTTAAAGCTCTTAATCTAAAAATGGATAATTCTTTAAATAAACTTATTCTACTTCAAGGAAGGCTAAAAGCGTCTTTAGATACCATTTATTCTAAAAATCGTTCTAAATTAGAGTTATTACTAGCCAAAATATCTCTATTAGCCGAAAATAGTCTTAAAAACAAAGAACTTGAGTTTCATAAACTAAGTGTTAGATTAGATGCAAATAATCCTTCTAAGATATTTACTAAAGGATATGTTTATGCAAAAGATGCAAAAGGAAATAGTATAAAATCTGTATCTGATTTAAAAGTCGGAGAAGATATTAAATTAATAACAGATGGCGGCAGCGCTATAGCAAACATAAAAGAGGTAAATCATGAAATTTGAAGAATCAATGCAAGAACTTGAAAAGATTGTAGACCAAATGGAAAGAGGTAATCTTTCTATTGACGAGTCATTAAAGAAATTCTCAGAAGGAATTGAACTTTGCAAAGCTTGTGCTAAAGAATTAGATGAAGCTAAGGGTAAGGTTACTATTTTGCAAAAGCAAATGACACAACTTGTTGAACAACCATTTGAAGAGGAAAAATAATGGAACTAATTGAAGAATTTAAAACAAGATTTGATATTGATTTAAAGAAATACTTAGATTCTATACAATCTGAAGATGTAATTTCTGAGGCATTTAAGTATTCAATTCTTAATGGCGGAAAGAGAGTTAGACCAACTCTTGTATTTTTAGGTGCCATTGCAAATGCTCCAAAAAGAACAGGATTTGATGATATCTATGAGAAAGTTAGAGATTTAGCAATTGGTATTGAATTAATCCATTCATATTCTCTTGTTCATGACGATTTACCTTGTATGGATAACGATATGCTAAGAAGAGGTCAACCAACAACTCACGCCAAATATGGAGCAGGTATGGCAACAATTACTGGCGATGCAATGTTAAATGGTGCTGCAGAAAAGATGCTTTGCGGTCTAAATTCATTAGAATCTGTATATGATTATAGAGCTCAAGTTGAGGCTGTAAGATATATCTTAGATTGTTCAGGAATTTATGGAATGGTAGGTGGCCAAGCCATAGATATTCAAAATAAGGAATTAACTCTAAGAGAAACAATTCAAATGTATAAGATGAAAACATCAGCACTCTTAAGAGCTGCGCTTGTTGCTGGGGCTATTAGATTCGAAGCAAGTGAATATGTTATTAAATCATTTGAAGATTATGCAGATAATTTTGGATTGTTATTCCAAGTTGTAGACGATATCTTAGATAAGACTTCGACAAAAGAAGTTCTAGGTAAAGACGTTAAAAAGGATGCAGAGAATAATAAAGCAACTTATGTAGATTTAGTTGGTGGCATTGAAAATGCTAAGGTAAACTGCCAAATGTTTGCACAAAGAGCCATAAATGCTATAAAACTTATAGAGCATAGAATATCTTATGCGGATGTATTCTATGATTATATAAACAAGATGCTTACAAGAGAAAAATAGTTGTCAAAGTATTTAATTAGACTATAATTAATATACACGAGTAAAGGAGATTTTGGATTATGTCATTACTTGAAAATATTAATTCACCAAAAGATCTTAAGAATTTAAATATTGAAGAGTTAAACCAATTAGCTCAAGAACTTCGTGATGTTATTATTGAAACTGTTTTTAAAAATGGTGGCCATTTAGCTTCAAATTTAGGTGTAGTTGAATTAACTATTGCTATTGAATACGTATTTAACTTACCAAAAGACAAATTAATATTTGACGTTGGACACCAATGTTATACTCATAAATTACTTACAGGAAGATATAAAGAATTCCCAACACTTAGAAAAACAGGTGGTATATCTGGATTCCCAAGAAGAGATGAATCAATATATGATGTAGCTTCAACAGGTCACGCTTCAACAGCGTTATCTATTGCTTGCGGTCTTGTTCGTGCAAATGTTGGTGGTGAAATAATCTCACTTATTGGCGATGGTTCGCTAACAGGTGGACTTGCTTATGAAGCTTTAAATGATTTATCTACGATAAATAGAAAACAAATTATTATCTTAAATGATAACGATATGTCTATATCTAAAACTGTAAGTTCTATCTCAAGAAACTTAAGTGGATTACATTCTCAAACTACATTTTCAGAATATGGCCTAGATTACTTAGGTAACATTAATGGTCATAATATTGAAGAATTAATCAATGCTTTAACATATGCAAAACGTAGTAAAAAATCTATAGTTATCCATGTTAAAACAAAGAAAGGTAAAGGATTAAAAGAAGCGGAACTTAATCCAACAACATACCATGGATATTCTCCAAAACACTGGGAAAAACCTTCATTTTCTCATATTATGGGCGATAAACTTGCAGATATGGCAAAAGAAGATAAAGATATCTATGCCGTTACTGCTGCTATGGACGAAGGAACTGGTCTTGATTTATTCAAAACTATGATCCCAGATAGATTTATTGACGTTGGTATTTGTGAAGAACATGCAGCTACTATGTCATCTGGTTTAGCAATTGGCGGAAAAAAACCATATTTTGCTGTATATTCTACATTCTTACAAAGAGCTTTCGATTCAGTTTTACATGATATATGCCTATCTAATCTAAATGTAAAGCTATTAATAGATAGAGCAGGTATAGTATCTAATGATGGTGAAACACACCAAGGTATATATGATGTATCTTACCTAAGATTAATGCCAAACATGGTTATTGCAGCACCAAAAGATGGTGTAGAACTTGAAAATATGCTTGTTTATTCTCAAAATTACGTTGGACCTATGGCTATCAGATATCCAAAAGGTAATGTAAGAATAGATTATTCAACACATATGAAAGTAGAGTTAGGTACTTGGGAATATCTACAAAAGAAAGATTCTAAAGTTGTAATTTTAGCAACAGGCGCTACTGCAGTCTCTATTGCTTCTCATGCTGTAGAATTCTTAAATGAAGAAAAGATTCCAGTATCTTTAGTAAATGCAAGATTTATAAAGCCTTTAGATACTAAAGTTTTAGATGATATTAAAGATAAAACAATTATTACTATTGAAGATAATGTAATATCTGGATCATTTGGTTCAGCATGTATGGAATATTATTTAAAAAATAATATACATAATGTAGATTTACATTTACTAGGTATTGATGACAAGATTCTAAAGAATGCTTCTCAAGCAGATTTATTACAACAAAACCACTTAGATTCATATTATCTAAGAGATTTAGTTAAGTCACTTCAATGAGATTAGATCAATATTTATCTATAAACAATAACTTATCTCGAACAAAAGCCAAACAATTAATAGAGTCTGGCTTTATTTCAGTTAACGATAAAATCGTAGATAAGGTAGCACTAGAAGTTAAAGATTCAGATATCGTAAAGATTCTTGAATCTTTTAAGTTTGCATCACTTGGCGGAGATAAGCTTGCGAAAGCATTTACAGATTTCAAATATTCAGTAAAAGATAAGATTTGTATAGATATTGGTGCCTCAAATGGTGGCTTTACCGATTGTATGCTACAAAATGGTGCTAAAAAGGTTTATGCTCTTGATGTAGGTGAGTGTGCTTTTTCTGAAGAACTTAAGAATGATCCAAGAGTATTTGTTAGAGATAGATTAAATGCTAGATTTGTAACAGTAGAGCAAATTGGGGAACTATGCGACTTTATGTCTATAGATGTATCTTTTATATCTTTAAAGCTAATTTTAGAAAATGTTTCTAAATTATTAAAAGATGATGGAGAGATTATAGCGCTTATAAAGCCACAATTTGAATGTGGTCCAGCATATCTATCTAAAACAGGAATAGTACAATCTCAAAAGGTTATAGATAGGGTTATTGAGGATATTAAATCTTATGCAATATCTATTGGATTAAAGCCAGTTAGTGTTACTAATGCTCCGATAAAACCTAATAAAAACAAAGAATATCTAATTTATCTTAAAAAATAGCTTTAAAATCCTTTTTATATTTTTTATAAATTCTTGTGCATATATGCATATATTAGTGTATAATTATAAACATGAGAGTTGGTATTTACACAAATTTAAACAAAGATCAAAATGGAGAACATGCTAAGCATGTTATTTCTTTATTAACACAAAAAGGTGCTGAAGTTGTATTTGCAGACAATACAGATGAAAATATATTCGGAATTAAAAAGGTTAAGATACAAGAATTATCTCAATATGCAGATGTTATTATGACATTTGGTGGCGATGGTACTGTACTTAAGGTTGTTAGAGAACAACATAATAAATCTATACCAATTGTTGGTGTAAACTGTGGTAAAATCGGATTTTTAACAGAGATCTCTAAAGATGAATTAGAAAAGGCAGTTGATGATTTAGTAAACCATAGATTTGAAATCGTAGATAGAGCAGTAGTATCAGTTGAAGCTAATAATGAGGAATTCTCAGCACTTAATGAAGTATTACTATCTTCTGCTATAACTACAGAAGTTGGCGTGTTTAACGTTAAAATTGATGGCTCTAGTGCCGTTTCAACAAAAGGTGATGGTATTATGCTAGCAACACCTACAGGATCTACGGCTTATTCTCTTGCTTGTAATGGTCCAGTTATTGCACCTAACGTTAATGCATTCATTATTAATTCAATTTGCCCATATCCAGTAAGAACAGCGCCAATTGTTATTAATGATAATTGTGTTGTAGAAATTACTTCTGATTCTAAAAATCTAAAGCTAGTTGTAGACGGCAAGATGATGGTAGATTTCCCAAATGGTGCAAAGGTTGTTTTAAAAAAGACAGAAGATAATGTTAAGTTTATTAAATTTGAAAATGATACAGATAATTTTTATCAAAAGATAACAAAGAAATTAAAATTATGGAGTGTAAGTTATGAATCGTAGACAAAATGCTATTCTTGAAATAATCAATGAAGTTGAGATTGAAAGACAAGAAGAGTTAGTAGCAATCCTTATTGAAAGAGGTTTTGACGCTACTCAAGCTACAATTTCTAGAGATATAAAACAACTTGGCCTTGTAAAAATGCATGGCGAAAAGAAGAAATTTAAATATACACAAGTTAAATACGCTACAGATGGAATATCTGCAAAGTTTGGTAACTTGTTCAAAGAAAGTGTATTATCTATTCAAACAGCCGGAAATATCGTTGTAATTAAGACTGTTACTGGTTCTGCAAATTCTGCAGCAGCCTTTTTAGATAAACAAGATTTTGAAACAATATTAGGATCTATTGCTGGTGATGACTGTATCATTGCAGTAGCAACAACTCCTGAAGAAGCACAAAACGTTGCTAAAACTCTTAAGAGTTTCTTCTAATATGTTAACATCTTTATCTGTTAAGAATATCGCATTAATTGATTCCTTAGAAGTTGAGTTTTCTAAGGGACTTAATGTTTTATCTGGTGAAACAGGTGCTGGTAAATCTATTATTATTGATTCTATTAATTTCGTTCTTGGTAAAAGAGCAGATAAATCTTTAATAAGATATGGTGAAGAGCAAGCTTCTGTTACTGCCTTTTTTGATATCTCTTCCTCAGATAAAGCAAAAGAGATTTTAAATGAATTCGATATAGATATTGAAGATGAGTTAATGATTAAGCGTACTATGACTATTGATGGCAAAAACTCTTGCAATATTAATGGTCAAAAAGTAACACTTGCTATGCTAAAGCAATTAACTAGTACTCTTGTAGATATCTATGGTCAAAATGATTCAAATTTCATTCTTAATCCAGATTCTCATTTGGATATTCTAGATGATTATGGATATGCAAAAATTGGAAAATTAAAAGAAAAACAATCTGAAATTTATAAGCTTTTTAAAGATACATGTCAAAAATTGAAAGAATATGGTTCATTTTCTGATGTTGCTAAGAATATAGATTTATATGAATATCAAATTAATGAAATTAAAGAAGCTAATGTACAAGATGGAGAAGAGGAAGAATTAATGGCTGTTCGCCATAAAATGAACAATTCTCAATCTGTTATTTCTTCTCTATCTCAAGCATTTGAATCAATTAATGGAGATCAACTTGATACAAATATAATCTCTTTAATTTCTAATGCAATATCAGAGCTTAATAAAGTCTCAGAATATGATGATAAAATTGAAGATTTAATAAACAGATTAGATTCTGCAAAAATCGATTTAAAAGACGTTGCAGCAACTGTAGAAGAGATTGCTGATGAATCAGAATTCGATCCAGAAAGACTTGCTCAAATAGAAGAGAGAATTTCTCAAATCAGATTAATTAAGAGAAAATACGGTTCTACTGTAGAAGAGATTAATGAATATTTAGAAAGTGTTCAAGAAAAGTATGATTTCTTAAATGGTGGCGAAGAAAAGATAAAAGACTTAGAGATAGATAAGGTTAATTATCTAAAAGATATGTATAACAATGCTGTTGCTTTATCTAAGGCAAGAAAAGAAGTAGCAAATGAATTATCTCTAAAGATTGAGAAAGAACTACAAGAACTTGGCATGAAAGATGCTAAATTCGTTGCTTCATTTAATGAAATCCCTGATATAGATTCTTTAGAATCTGTACCAGAAAACGGATTAGATGAAATGCAGTTTATGTTCTCAGCAAATAAAGGACAACCTGTAAGAGAATTAACTAAGATTATCTCTGGTGGTGAATTATCTAGATTCACATTAGCTTTAAAGAATACTATTGCTAATTTAGATGGTATCAATACTATGATATTTGATGAAATCGATTCAGGAATATCTGGACATATTGCTCAAGTAGTTGCGGAAAAGCTTTATTCTATATCTAAAGATAGACAAGTTCTAGCAATTACACATTTACCACAACTTGCAGCAATGGCTGATACAAACTATCTAATTGAGAAATCTTCAGATGATAAAACAACAAAGACATCATTAAATATTTTAGATAAAGATAGTTTAGTTAATGAAATTATAAGATTAATAGGCGGAGAAACTAGTGCAAACTTTGCTAAGCCTCATGCTATTGAAATGATAGAAAATGCTAGAAAGATTAAGGACAAGATATAAAAATGCTATTTAGACAATTATTAATTTATTACGTATATAAATATGTTTCAATATTCTCAATTGCTAAAAAGAATTGGTTTTATAAGATACTAAAATGTTTATTCATTGCAGTATTTATTATTCCATTTGCAGTATTGAGCTCTATAGGACTTTTAATTGATATGATTCTTGTAATTCCAAGTTATTGGCCAGTAATAGGGTTTATTTGTTATATAATTACTAAAGTTGTTAACTTTATTCCTTGGTTATTACATTGGATTATTATGATACCAGATGCAATATTCAAGACTGAAGTCTATGATATATATGTAGACGGATTATCTTTAGTAGGAGAAGACGATATTATACAACAATAGTTGAATATCTACATTATTCTAATACAATAATAATGAGAGGTAGAAGATGTTACAAAATACAATAAGTTATGATGAATATAAAAATAATATGGTTTATGGATTCACAAATAAACACGCAAAACATTCAATCATATATGGAAAAAACAATTATGGTAAAACATTTTTACTTAAAGAAATAGCTAAATCTGTTTTAGAAAATAACATAAATGAAATACTCGATCATAAAATTAATGGCATCCCCTTGTTTGAAGGAAATGAATTAAAATTTAAAAACACTCATGGTTTTGTTTTCTATATTAATATAAACAGAGAAGGTACAAATGATGCCGAATATGTTATAGATCCTTATCCAATATCATTTGAGGATTCATATTTTCAAACAGAATTAGATAAAATTAAAAATAACTCCATTATTGTTTTTAATACATATAGAAATTGGGTTAAAAAGAACAATAAAGATACTATTATTAATAATGCATTAAATATTATCTTCGAAGATAGTAGTTTTACTATGGATAATTATCATCAATCGAGTGATGGAATAAAAAATGTAATTAATATAATCTCTTTTTTATTAAACATAAAAGAACAAACTCAATCTCAAGGTTTTAATCATAATCTTATTTTAATTGATGAAATTGAACTTTTTTTGGATATTAAAGCGCAAATTTCTCTTGTAGATTATTTAAATAAAGAATTTAGTGATTGCTTTATTTTTTTATTTACATCACATAGCCCAATCCTTATGCAAAGGTTAAGAGGAATTAACCTTTTTAAAATTGAAACAAAAGGCAAAACAATTGAAGAAAAAGATTCGATGTATTTTGTGAGCTTTGAAGATATATTGTTTAATGAATTTAGAATTGGAAAATACCCAAAAGAAGTATCAATCTTATTAGACTATATTTCAAAATGTGAACGAGACCCTGATTCGTTTAAAAAGAAGGAGTTTGTTAAAATTATTGAATCATGTAGACAATTTAATAAAATTAATAATATCAACATTATCGTTAATAATATAATTTTACAATTTATATCAACGGCAAAAAAATTACCAAATTTAAAAAAAGGAAGTGAATTATATAATGCAGTACATTAATAAATCAAAATTTGCTCCATTAACGTTTTTGTATTTTGCACCGTTAACGCTATTTCTTAGGAATAATAAGTATAAGCGTTTGCTAAAAATTAACAATATTAATGATAATAATGCATATGATTTTTATAATAAAAATGCATATAAGTATAAAATTAGCTTTAATCCTTATGGCGTTAAAAAGGCATTATTACAATCTAGCAAAAATAGATGTGTCACTTGTGGCAAAATGATACATATTGATAACAATCACAGTAGTACAACGGATGATAATGATACAAAAGACAACATCGATTATTCTATTCTATCAATAGAACATTTTATTCCAGAATCTGCTTCTCCATTTAAAATATTAGATTGGAACAATTTGTATCCTATGTGTCTTAGATGTAATAATATTAGAAGTAATAAGAAAATTTCTTCGATTAAATTTGTAGATTCTTTAGATTTAAAAAAAGAATTAGATAGTATGTTATTTTTATTTGATGGAAGAATTGAATCTACGGAACCAATTTTAAATGATTTGATAGATTGCTATGATTTAAACAGGGAATTTCTTGTAACTAATAGAGCATCTTTTATTAATCAAGTTTTAAATCCTGGTTTTAAGTCTTTAGTAAAATTTGAAAAAACAATTAATCCATATCATAATAAAAGCATCGTATTCATAGATGTATATAAAAAGTATCATGTTAAAAATAATCAAGATAATAAAAATTGTTTTATCTATAAAAAATACAAAGAGGTGATGACAAATGAGTAATTTTGACATAAAAACGGAATCAATAATTAATTTAATTCAATCATATAGAATAACTCTACCGGAATTTCAAAGAGATTATGTTTGGAATGATAATAAAAAATGGGAACTGATAGAATCTTTAATTAAAAATTATCCTATTGGAGCATTAACTTTATATAATGATCTTGAGAATTCAACATATTTATTAGTTGATGGACTTCAAAGATTTAATACTGTATATTTATATTTGCGCTCTCCGAATGAGATTGTCGGTTTTTTTGATTATTATCAATGGATAAATGCCAATAACCAAATGACAAATTGTTGTTTGAAATATAGTATTCCCGAAAATAAATTTAAAAAATCTCTAAAAGATTGGTATATCAGTCTTGATGGATACGATGAAGTTAGCCGACAATTTGATTTTGAAAATATGGATGTTTTATATAAGCATTTACAACCATATATTTCCAATATTGCATCATTTCAAGAGATTCGAAATATTCTGTTAAGCGTTATTGATATAAGAGAAAAAAGAGTTCCATTAATTATATATAGAGGAGACATAAACGACTTGCCTGAATTGTTTACAAAAATCAACAAAAAGAATGTTAGTTTAACGCCTTATGAAATATTACATTCTATGTGGTATGACTATAAAATGATAAGTAACATAGATGGTATTGATTATTTATCTATATACAAACAAGATGTATACAAAAACGATACTTTTAAAATCAAAAGAATTCAAGATTTTAATGTATATATGTATCTATCTACAATAGCAATAATGGTTGATAATCATATGGATGAAAAATGGAAGGATTTTAATAAAACCTCTAAAATGAACGAAAAATTTGGTAGAGAGATTGTTTTTGATGCTTTTTCTACAATATATTGTAACAAGAGCAACTCAATTGCGAAGAGTATAAAAGAAATATGCGAGAATATAGATCCAAGTGTTTATCAAAACACATTATTAAATTACGGTTCTGCTTTATTAGCCTGTTTATATAAGCTTAATGATTTTATTGTTTCTAATAATCTAGGAGAATACATTGAATCCAAGTATTGTTATTTGTATTTGTTGTATATTGTTTATTATTCTAAGAATAATTCAGTTGAGACTCCTTTTACTATAGATTTTATTAAAAGCATAAATGATAACAAATGGTTTAAAGATCAGTTTAGACAAGTCGCCTTTTTTAATGACAGAATCATTGATTATAAATCATATATTAATGGTAATAAAAAAGATTTTAGCTATATGGATGCGGATAATGAAATAAAATATACTTTTGATTATGATTTGGATAATAAGTTATACTCAATTAAAGGCATGATACCTATATGCGACTTTTAATCTAAATAACTGATTAAAAGTGCATTAAATCGTTTTAGGATAGAGTTCGGAATTTTACCGGACTCCTTCATTTAAGATTTAATCAAAATTAAAATGATGTAATTGTGTGGTTATAAAAATAATAACACTATATTTCTTAATAATTTTATCCATTATATTTGGATAAAACTGTCTTTTCATAATTCTAGTCAAAATACTGAATTTTTTATATAATTAAAATATGAGGGGGTATTACTATGAGAAAGAGAAGATTATCTGTTCTTGCTAAGACACTTATTACTTTGGCAAGCGTTATTACGCTTATAATTGTTCTAGCTACTTCATATGTTGTATACATCTTTGCTAGCTATTATAGAGTAGGCGATCAAGACTTATCTATCACTTCAAATACGCCTTCAGAATTCAGTGCTGTATCAGTAGATACGGTGTATTCAATAACGACATATAATATCGGATTTGGTGCTTATTCACAGGATTATACATTCTTTATGGATACTGGTTATGACAAAGATGGTAATAAAACTGCAGGCCATTGGGGTAAAGCTTTATCTGAAGAAGATGTAATCTTTAATACAAAAGGTGCTATAAAGACAATATCAGATATTAATCCTGATTTTGCTATATTCCAAGAAGTAGATACTAATTCAACAAGATCTTATCATGTTAATCAATATGAGATGATAACATCAGCATTCCCAGTACTAGATGCTGTATTTTGCTTGAATTTCCATAGTGCATATCTTCCATATCCTTTATACGATATGCATGGTTCTGTAGAAGCTGGTCTTACTACATTATCTAGATATAAGATACAATCCGCGCAAAGAAAAGAGTATACAATATCATCATCATTCTCTAAATTATTCGATTTAGATAGATGTTTTGAAGTAAATGTTATCAATGTATCAAATGGAAAGAAATTATATGTAGTAAATTCACATATGTCAGCATATGATGAAGGCGGTGTAATTAGAGCTCAACAAATTAAGGAGTTGAACGATTTCTTATCAGCATGCCAAGAAGAAGGTTCTTATGTTATTGTTGGTGGCGATTTTAACCATGATTTATTAACATATAATCCAGATTACACATATAACAAAGATACAAATAGAGTATTTGGGATGACAAAGAAAGCTCCAGATTGGCTAAGTTTCTTCTTTAATAAAGATGGTTCATCATCACTTATCGATGGATATAAAGTTATTGCATCAGATAATTCTCCAACATGTAGAAATAACGATATTGAATGGATTCCAGATGAATCATTCGTATGCGCTGTAGATGGATATATCATTTCATCAAATATTGTTGTAGATTCAATTGAAAATATTAAAACAACAAATGGTAAGAAAGGAATTGATGGATTTGCATATTCAGATCATGAACCAGTGTTGTTAAAATTCAAATTAGCCGCTTAATTTTAAGTTAAGGAAATAATGGAATAATATTCTTGGAGTTAATTAATAGGGAGATTAGAAAATGAAAGTTAGATGTAAAGTTTGTGGTAAAGTATTCGATGTAGATGATTCTTACAACAAGACCATCTACTGTCCATTCTGTGCAAGCAATTTACACAATCCTAATTATGCAGAAGCAATTAAACAACCAGTTGCTTCTCAATCTGCTAGAGTTGCTGAAATTCCAGTACAACCAAGCAAAGCTCAAGAAAAGGAAAGTCCAAAGAAGAAAAAAGAAGGATTCTTTGATAATCCAGGTTCTACATTACAATTACTTGGAGAGATTACCTTTGTTTTAGGTATCTTAGCTGTTATCATTGCAGGAATCGTTTTAATGATTGCTGATGACGCATTTACAGGCTTAATTATTTTAGTAGCTGGTATATTTGGAGTATTCCTTGTTTCCTTCTCAATTATTGGCTTTGGTAGACTAGTTGAGAATTCAGATAAAATAAGAAAAAGATTAACTAAAAAAGACAATTAAAATTAATACAACTTAGAGTAAAACTCTTTTAATTATTACGCTAGTTAATATATAATATATTACGTAATGATTAAAGGAGTTATTTTTTATGGCATTTTCATATGTAGATCCACTAGTAACAAGATATGCAACTAAGCCAATGCTTGAACAATTTTCAGAAGAAACAAGAATGATTCTTTGGAGAAAACTTTGGGTAGCTTTAGCTGAAAGCGAAAAAGAACTTGGTTTAAAACAAATTTCTCAAGAACAAATCGATGAATTAAAAGCATACGTTAACGATATTAACTTTGACGTAGCTAAAGAAAGAGAAAAGATTGTAAGACATGACGTTATGGCTTATGTTTATGCATATGGTCAACAATGTCCAAAAGCTGCTGGTATTATCCACCTTGGTGCTACAAGCTGCTACGTTACAGATAACTCTGACGCTATTATCTACCATGACGCATTAGTTAAGGTTAGAAATAAGCTTGTTAATGTTATAGAT
>JAEEGL017385199.1_pt1 | contig 22652 bp, 19 predicted proteins | sample 9134231 | NCBI WGS metagenome assembly JAEEGL01 (sample SAMN16246548, study PRJNA631951) | gut metagenome | biome: gut microbiome; feature: rumen; material: fiber-attached | host: Bos | place: Iran: Karaj | collected 2018-10
AGAAGAGATTGGGGCATCTTCAGAGATCGTCGTCCAGAAATGTATCACGACATCTTAAGAAACGATGCCAGCAAAGGAAACAAGTAAACATGAGACTGATGTCTTTCAACGTCAATTCCATCCGCGCTTATCTCGGTAAGAACCTTACCGAGCAGTGGCAAAAATATAATCCTGACGTCTTTTCCATTGAGGAACTCAAGCTCACCGAAAAGGAACACAAGGATTTTCCTTTTGTCATGGATGGATATGAAACCTATTGGACGGTTTCCAAAGTCAAGAAAGGTTATGCCGGCACAGCCGTCATGACCAAGATCAAACCGCTAAGTGTTACTTATGGCTTGAAAGACGGCAAATATGATGACGAAGGAAGAGTCATCACCGTCGAATATGAAAAATTCTTCTATGTGGAAATGTATGTTCCTAACTCTGGTGAAAACCCAGCCAAGGGTGAAAAGCCAAAGAGACTTCCTTTCCGCATGGAATTTGAAGCAGATTTAAGAGACTATCTCTCTTCCTTGATGAAAATCAAACCTGTCATTGTCACCGGTGACTTGAATGTCGCCCACAATGAAATCGACCTCAAGCATCCTGAAACCAATCATCTTTCCGCCGGTTTTACCGACGAGGAAAGAGAAGCCTTTGGAAAACTTCTCGACTTAGGTTTTGTCGATACCTTCAGAAGCCTTCATCCTGCTGAGGTCAAATATTCCTATTGGTCTTATCGTTTCCATGCCAGAGAGAACAACGCCGGCTGGAGACTAGACTACTTCCTTGTCAGCAAGGATATCGCAAACAAGGTCAAAGAAAGTTATATTCTGGATGACTGCTTTGGCTCCGACCATTGTCCTGTCATGTTAGATATTGATTTGTAACTGCTTTTTGTTTGCATTATTCATAAGAATAAGGTAATTTATTAATAGCAATTATTTTTTGAAATTTTAGGCATCAACACCATGTTTTTGATGCTTCTTAGTTGAGGATTGTATATGGATAATAATGCTGATTTAGTTCCTTTTAGTCGTGAAATTGGTTCCTACCCCATCAAAGTCGTCGCTCTTGGCGGCTTAAACGAAATGGGTAAGAACTGCTATGTCATCGAAGTCAATGAAGATGCCTTTGTCATCGAAGCCGGTATGAAATATCCTACCGCGGCCATGCCTGGTGTCGATATGATCATTCCTGACTTTGATTATTTAAAAAACATCTCTCATCGTGTCAAAGGTATCATCATCACCCACGGTCACGATGATCAATACGGTGCCCTTCCTTATCTGTTGAATGTCTGTCGTGCTCCTATCTATGCCACGGAGACTACCATCAACGTCATCAAGGCCCAGTATGAAAGACAGTTCAAGAAGATCAACAATGTCGATTTCAGAATCGTCAAACCAAGCGATACACTGAATATCGCTGGTCATATTTTTGATTTGTTCCAGACTACCCACTCTATCTCTGACAGTTTTGGTTTTGCCTTAAAGACCAAATTCGGTAACATCGTCTACACCTCTGACTTCATGACCGATTATTCCCCAATGAAGGGTTATCAGTTTGATTTGGCCAAGGTTGCCAGACTCTCTGAAAACGAGAAGACCTTCTTGCTTATGGCTGAAAGTGAGGCCGCCGATAAGCCAGGTATCGCTTCTCCAAATCATAAGATCACCGATAAAATCAAAGACGCCTTTGAAAACCAGACTGGCCGTATCTATATCTCCATCTATAGCCAGAACTTCTATAACCTTCAGGAAGTCATCAACCTCGCCAAACGCTTCAGAAAGAAAATCTGTATCGCCAACAAGGAACAGCTTGAATTCTTTGACCGCATGGCTTCTATCGGCACGCTTGTCATCCCCAATGAGATGAAAGTCTCTCTTGCCGATACCAAGATTACTTCCAACAAGGATTTGATCATCCTTGTCACCGGTTCTGGTGAATCCTTGTTCAATCTCTGCAAGGATATCTGTTATAACAACGTCACTCCTTTGAGAGTCGATAACACCGATACCTGGATCAACGCTGCTCCAAGCGTTCCTGGCACCGAAGCCTTGGCTACCGATGCTGCTGATACCGTCTTTAGAACCGATTGCCACGTCATCACGCTTTCGAGAAAAGAAGTCGTCTCCATGCACGCTCAGCAGGAAGACCTCAAGATGATGATTTCTCTCTTCCGTCCACGTTACTACATGCCTGTTAAAGGCGATTATCGACTTCTCATGGCAAATGCCAAGTTAGCGATCGAACTTGGTGTTGGCTTGACTCATTTCAACACTTTCGTCTTCGATAACGGTATGGCTCTTGCCTTTGATAACATGGGCAAGAACGTCAAGAAGAACATCATGATCAGAAATGGTGATATCATGGTCGATGGCAGTTCTGTCGGCGATGTCAAGGAAGCTTCCATCGAAGAAAGAAACAAGATGGCCGATGGTGGTATCTTGCTCATGGGTATCACAATTTCCTCTAAGCAGAGAAAGATTGTCTCCGATCCAGATATTCAGATGAAAGGCTTCTTATACCTTTCTGACTCTGAACCGATTGTCAAACAGGTTGCTCAGCTCTTTGTCGCAAACGTCAACAATTTCTTGAACAACGAAAAGAACAAACTCAACCTTGCTGATATGCAGAAGAAGATCAGCGAGAAGACAAGTAAATTCCTTCTCCATTCCACCAACAAGGAACCGATGGTCATGTGCGAGATTCTTGATATCGATAATCTCGACTTATTCGATCCTCATTAAAGAATACAGTTAAAAGGGACTTCACAACATGTTGAAGTCCCTTTTTGATTGGTTTAAAGGCCACACTCTATAAACCTTAAATTACGATTTTCTTATGGTAGGATCCTCATGAGGTGTATCTTTTTGTTCTTTGAAATATTTTCTAAGTACTGATTTGCACGTAAGGGCTACTCAGTCTCGTGTTTATCGGTATTTTTGGCCATTACACCCCTATATCTGACTACATCGTGAGTCGAAACAAGAAGCTGAAGCATGTCCTTGACCATCATTGGCATGTTTCCGTGATGGTTCCAGATGAAGGAAAACAGGTTGCACCAATCTTGTATCCTTGATCTTTTAAATCCACCATGGCTTCTCATGAATCGCTTGAACATCCTATGAACCTCGTTGATGGGGTCCATAGGATTCTTTTCATTAGGTAAGCCTTTTGTCATCTTCGTTGGGTAGACAGTTCTCTCGATATTCAGTTCAGTCACCAAAACTGAATGGCTTCTTTCACCATCATCAATCATATGTGATTCTCTGGCAACATGAGGCATCAGAGCTTCTCTCACTTTTTTAATCGAAGGTTTGCCAAAGCCATTCGCAAACAATATAGTGTTCTCTGAATCCGTGGCTGTAAATATACAGTGAACATTTCTAGAAAGGCCTCTAAGTTTCTTACCTTCCTTGTAGATGATGTCATGTGGCATTACCGGAATATAGGTTTCGTCAGTATAGAAAGTGCCTTTCATAATAATGCTATCTTGATAATGCTTCAGAGCCCTGAATACCTTGAAAGTCCAGTATCTACCGCTAGAATTGGCGTTTGTGTTATCAATTGCTGAGTCTTTGATGCTTTGCATCTGAAATAGATGTATGAGGAATTCAATCCACTGAGATATAGGTATTTTGTGCGAATCGAATGTCGTATTGGTCAGTGGATTGAATTTCTTCTTACAGTCATTGCACTGGTACATCTGGATTCTGAATTTATTGAAGCCGTCTTTGTGAAAATGATGGCCATGGCAAAACGGGCACTCTGTAATTACCAGGCTGTTTATCATCCGGATCTCATCACTTGTCTGAATGGGATGCTTGGCATCGTACCATGCGTCAGTTGTACTGACAATCATCGTAGCTAAGTTGTCTTCTTTTTCCATACTGGAAAAGGCGGACCGTAAAGTCCTTGGAGCCTTGCGGCTTTCGTGGTTAGGTTTGTTTTTCATGTTTTGGCGGTTCTGCTATTGGTGGGTGAACGAAGAGAACCGCCAAGTCCAGGGCTTCGTTCATCCACCAACAACTCCCTGCATTTAGGAGTCATCGATAGATGGCACGAATATTATAACTCAAACGTTGAATAGCCCTTACGTGCAAATCAGTACTTTATTTTCTTACCAGAATGAATTTTCTGATCAAGGCAAAGTTTACAACAACAAAGGCAAGAGCGGTTATGATTCTAGCAACATTAATTCTAATAAATACATAATCAAAGAGAACTCCAAAATAGAAAGCAACAAATATACCTAAAGCCAGGAATAATATGGCTAGAATCAGCCAAGCAATGGGATGAATCTCATCCTCTTTTTTCCATGCAAATTTGATAAGAAAGAACAAAGCAAGGCTATAGAGAGCACCGACAAGCACATCATCGAAGATAATGTTAAGAACATTATCCTCTTCGATAGAATACTTGACATGTCCAGAAAAGGCAAATGGTGGGAAGGCGACAAAAAACACGCAGAACACCAACACTACACTGCATAAAACGCAGACGATGAATGGAAGATACTTTTTCACATTGATCATTTTTTCTCCTTTACATATGGTCTCTCGGGATGTGTGGCTCTCCCGATGTTGATCATCTAAGCAACGTTTCCTTCTTCGCTAGGCAATAACAGAGAGTGGCTATAAACATAGTTCTTCTTTTGGCCTTTTATTCGCATCTCTTGATGCATGATTCAACTATATTGTAGGTCTTTTTCATAGCGACTCAATAAGTTTCGTAATTTTCGTAAACGGAAAGAAAATTTCGCTTTTCCGACCGTTCCACCTATATTTGGTTTACTATCATCCAAATAAATAACAAAATAAAGAAAATAAAAAAGCCACTTACCAAAAAGGAAAGTGACTCATGATGAAAAATCAAAACCGATTATTTGACAACTTCAATGCCGTGAGAAGTGCCTAAACGAGTAGCACCAGCTTCAACCATGGCCTTGGCATCATCCTTATTGCGGACACCACCAGAAGCCTTGACACCCATTTCTGGACCGACAGTCTTTCTCATCAAAGCGACATCTTCGACCTTGGCACCCCACTTGGAGAAACCGGTAGAAGTCTTGACAAAGTCAGCACCAGCTTCCTTAGAAAGAAGACAGACTCTGACCTTTTCTTCATCAGTAAGAAGACAAGTTTCGATGATGACTTTCAGGATGTGATCACCACAAGCTTCCTTCAAAGCGTGGATTTCATCTCTGACATAAGCATCTTCCTTATCCTTCAACATACCGATGTTGATGACCATATCGATTTCATCAGCACCATCGGCTAAAGCCTGCTTGGTTTCAAAGACCTTGGACTCAGTGCTAGTGGCACCAAGAGGGAAACCCACAACAGTGCAGACCTTGACTCTGGAGACTTCATGAAGTTCTTTTGCACATAACTTTACCCAACCTGGATTGACGCAGACAGAAGCAAAATCATATTCTTTGGCTTCTTCACAAAGCTTGAGAATCTGGGCTTTAGTTGCATCTGGAGCAAGTAAAGTGTGATCAATTAAACGATTGTAATCCATAATATATACCTCACATGAAAATTATACCATTTCGTGCGGCATTTTTTTAGTTTTTACTATTGAAAAAGGTATTCTTCTTTAGTATAATTTTTAATCGCTGCAAGATGTATAGATAGAATAGTTAAGGAGATTTATTAAAATGGCTAATATTAAATCACAGAAGAAACGTATCTTAATCGCTGAAAGAAACAATTTAGCTAATTCTTCCTTCAAGACCCGCATGAGACATGCTATCAAGAAGGTCAAGGTTGCTTTAGAAGCCAAGGATTTAGCTACTGCTGAAAAGTTATTACCAGAAGCTGTTTCTTTAATCGATAAGTCCGTCAAGAATGGCATCCAGCACGCCAACACTGCTGCCCGTCAGAAGTCTACTCTTATGAACGGCATCAATGCTTTAAAGGCTGAAGGAGAAGCTAAGTAAGCTTATCTTTAATTAAGCTTTATCTATACAGCACTTTTGAAAAGAACCCGGGCCCGGGTTCTTTTCTTTTGTTAACTGAAAATGGCAGAAGCATAGTGCTTCTGCCATCTTTTAATAATTCCTGCTTCTTTTAAAATAGGTATCACAGAACGTCGACAAGAAGACTTCCATCCTCGTATCTGCATCATCCTGATGAAGTTTGATGCTCACTTCCATCTCCGCTAGATCATTCAATATGCGAATCATCTTAGCAAAAGATAATCCAGCTAAATCCTGTCTTCGATAATAGATGGAACCTGGCTTGACCATCTTATTTGTCACCTTGGATAACTGCTCAGCAATCTGATTGTTGTTATACGACATCTCGATAAGGTATTTCGTCAAAGCGTATTCGCGAAATTTCGAACCAAAGGCCGGAATGATTCCAAGCGGTTCAACGCCACCAGCTCTGATATCGTGATAATCCAGCATAGCACCTCTTGTATTCTTCTTCATGAGTTTATCTATCAGGGCGAAGACATTGTCCTCTAAAGGCCTATAGATGAGTGTCTCCACATCAACAGTGGTCACATGCTTGGTATAGGTGAGAAGTTTATTCAAGGAATTCATGAAAGTAAGATAATCAATGCCTTTTGCGCCATAGCCAGAAGAAACGGTTCTAGAGCGCGACAAAAGCATCTTTAAAGCATCCGTATCGATCTCTTTACCTTCCGCCTTAGCTGTCTGGACTGCTAACGCCTGATAATCTTCATCACTAGGAAGATCACACTTCTCAAGATAGACGTCGCTGCTTTCCTGCATGGCGGTAAATAGTTCACCGCTTTTTTTCAATTCTCCATCGACCACGATATATAAATCCGTATCTGGTGATGGGGCGTTGAAATATTCAATCAGAGAACGATAATTTCCCTGTTGGGCGTCCGTAAATGGTGCTTTGCGATTACTAGAAGAGGAAAGGAAATAGGCGTTAGAAAACAAAACAATTTTCTTATCACCAAAAAGTGAGATAGAGGAGCAATCCTCTACCACACTAGAACAGAGATCCTTATATCCGTCAAAACGGATGATCTCCTGATATTCTTCTTGCGATAATGTTTTCTTCAGTTCCTTTTCTGCTCTATGAGCAGTAAAGCCACTGTCAACACCATAATAGACTTTGACCATTAGGCAATCTTTTCAAATTCGTGATCTGGTTCGTCGATGGCTTCCGCTTTTTCAATGATGACTCTGGTCATTGGGAAGTCAAACTGGTTGGTCGTGACGCTGGCGATCTTATCGACAACATCCATACCCTTGACAACCTTACCGAAGGCTGCGTACTGACCATCAAGGAAAGTATCCTTGTTGGAATCGCAGATAAAGAACTGGCTACCAGCGCTATCTGGATTCTGAGCTCTGGCCATAGAGACAGTACCACGGCGATGAGAAAGCTTGTTATCCACGCCGTTCTGAGCGAATTCGCCCTTGATGCAATAACCTGGGCCACCGGTACCAGTGCCTTGTGGATCACCACCCTGAATCATGAAATTCTTGATGATTCTATGGAAGGTAAGGCCATCATAGAAACCGGATTTGACAAGCGAGACAAAGTTCGCACAGCTGATAGGGGCGTTAGCATAATCTAATTCGATTTTGATATCGCCGAAGTTCTTCATGTGTAAAATGATCATTTTAAAAACCTCAATTCTTTCTTCACTATTATATCCAAAAACGACCTTGATTAGTGAGAAAACTAATCATAAGGCAAATTAAATGGGTTATCATGAAGATAACCCGAATCGAATATCACTTAATTTTCGTTTTCGCCGATCAAGCCGAGGATACCAGCGATGAGGAAGAAGATATCACCGCCGATAGCACCGATGACAATGGCTAATATATGAGGCCAGTTTTCCACAACGCCGTTGTTTAAGGCCTTGATGCATTTATGACCACAGATGATGACCACAAGTTGAAGGACAGTGGCAATAATACCGACGACAAGGAGTACTCCACCGAGAACGGAAGCAGGCACACCATCCACTGGTCCACTGACATTGGGAACGGAAGCAGCAATTTCATCCATAGCGCCAGAAGACATAATACCACCCGCAATAGTGACAATGAGACAACTGATCAGACCTAAATAAGCAAAAACCAAACCGATAGTGTAAAGAAGTTTAGATGCAGTTTTCATAAAATTTTACCTCTCTTTCGCATCATGTCAATTTTATCACTTTTAAAATTGTTTACAAGAAAAAAGAGGGTGCAAAGCACCCTCAAGGTAATTTAACTAGTTCTTCTTGACAGAATCCTGGTTCTTGACAGCATTGATCTTAGCGTTGATGGCTTCCTGATCGCCAAGATAGTAATGCTTGATTGGCTTTAAGTCTTCGTCTAATTCATAGACAAGCGGGACACCAGTTGGGATGTTAAGACCAGCGATATCTTCATCAGAGATATTGTCGAGATACTTGACCAAAGCTCTTAAAGAGTTACCGTGGGCAGCAATTAAGACCTTCTTACCGGCCTTGATTTCTGGAACGATGACAGAATTGTAGTATGGAACAACTCTGGCGATGGTATCCTTTAAGGATTCATGAAGTGGTAATTCCTTAGCATCGATGTTCTTGTAAGCAGCCTGTAAAGCTGGGTTTCTTTCATCATCTGGTTCTAAGGCTGGTGGAGCGATATCGAAAGATCTTCTCCACTGATGAACCTGTTCAGCACCATATTTGGCAGTGGTTTCGGCCTTGTTGAGACCCTGTAAGGCACCATAGTGTCTTTCATTGAGGTGATAATCCTTGATGACTGGGATGTAAGCTTCGTTAACACCATCGAGAACATGCCAGCAAGTGTGGATGGCTCTCTTTAAGGTAGAGGTGAAGGCGATATCGAAGGAATAACCGTCAGCAGCAAGAAGCTTACCGCCAGCGATGGCTTCCTGAACACCCTTTTCAGAGAGTTCAACATCGGTCCAACCGGTGAAAAGATTGAGCTTGTTCCACTCAGATTCACCATGACGAATCAAGACTAATTTAATCATGTTTTGTTAATCTCCTATTTAACGGATAAGATTATAATACAAGAATTCCTTCAAAGAAAGCAAAGAGTTATCTCTCTTATCACTTCTCTGATTCCAAAATATTAAAATAAAGGCGATTTTACTCGCCTTTAAGCTAATAACGAATTCAGATTGATAACCAGATTGATGATAAAGACAATCGCCTCAAGACCAAGAAGCACAATACCTAGAATAAAGGCATCTTTCGCATATCTGCTTTTCTCTTTTAACTGATAACTCATGGCAATGCTGCTACCAGATAAGGCGAGAGACAAAAACGGAATCAGACAGAATAATCCAGCTAAACCCACCAAAAGAAGATGGATAAAACCTTTTCTCTCATTTTCAGGAAGTTTATCTATCACATTGATCTTATGCTGACAATGAGGACAGACTTTCTCTTCTTTGGAAATCGGCTTATTGCATTTGCTGCAGCACAAGTTGTCTTCACTTAGAATCTTGCCACAGCGAGGACAAAACTTGCTTCCTAAGTGGATTTCCTCATCACAATAAGGGCATCTCATAAACCAGAAAGAAGTCCTACCTGAGCCACAAGCCATAAGATGGAAAGTGGAATCCAGATAAGTAAACCTAAAATAGCTAAAATCTTACCGGCCTTGGTCTTGGAGTCATTGGCATCAGCTTTGCCGGCAAAAACGAAAGCGAGAATGGCCCAAAGGTATCCCCCAAGGGCAATAGCCAGAATGCCAAATACCAACGTGGTGATATTATTGCTATTCTCCTGTGGCACCTGAGTTTGACTATCCTTAGTGGTCTCTTCACCGTATTGGCTTTCCTGAGAAGAACCAGAAGTATTGTCAGCCTCTCTACCACAATACGTGCAGAAACTTGCCCCTTCTTCTAATTCGTGACCGCAACCAGCACAAAATCTTTTTTCTTCCATATTTATTTCCCCCAAGTATCAATTATAAATTTCGACATTTCGAAAAGAAACATAAATTGCAATAAAATTGCAAAAAACATTTTTTTATAAATCATCATAAACAAAAATACGAAAAAAGAAGCAAACCTTACGCGAAAAAGAAAATATTTCACCTACTGGATGCTAACCTTTAAAAAAAAGGAAAATGATCAAAATGCATCAGATTTTTTCGATATGGTAGTTCACCGCAATACTATAGATGGCAACAACTGACCAGTAATCTGTTCCTTGGGTATATTTGTTTTGTAGAGTGATAGAGGTGTTATTGACCAGATAAGTCTTACCCATCTCGTTATATTCATCCATATCGTTATATGGACCAGTAAAGGATGTACCAGGGATTGTATTGGAATTGACTAAAGCCGTTAAAGAAGCCTTGGTCAGCATAGAATAAGTAATCGAAATAGAATTGATCAAAACTTGATATCCTTCTTTTTCCTTGATGGAAAGAACAAGTGATCCACCATTACCATTCGATGCAGCAAATAAGCATAAGCCTTTATAAGAAATCGGTTTATTTTGTGTGTAGTAGGATGGCTCACTTGCATCATTGAAATGATAGATCAAAGAGAAATCATCTTTTTCTAATAATTCCAAACCATAATCATCACCATCCTCAGGTTGACTTGTCACTTCCTTATCTACTCTACTTGAAAATTCAAAGTCAGTGCGGGTATTATCACATCTTGTCAAAGTGATAATGGCACCATAAGTCTCATCGACGCTCTGATAAATCGAATCGACAGTAAATTCCCAACCGAGTTTTTCTTGACTATCAAGTTTTCCCTGATGGACAAACTGTGAACCAAAGGTATCCATATCAAAGTGGTCACCACTCTTAAACAAACCATAAGAATCCTTTTCTGAACTAATCGTGTCATATTCTTCCTCAGGATTGTTTCTGATCCAGTGAGCAAGGTCATATAAGCTTGATTGATCGTGGTTAGAATATTTTAAGTTCACAATCTTGTTATCAGCAATTTCACAAGTCTCTTTTCCATTTACTGTCATATCTTCTAGTGTGGAGTTGATATGCCATAGTCTGATACCGGCATCATCAAAACCTAAGGTAGTGGAATTTTTTGCTTCATAATAATTTAGTCCAGTAGGAGCAAATAATTCTAAAAGCATATACTCATCAAATAAGGAATCAGAATCATTCCAATCTCTTGTCAGTAAGATGTTATTTCCACTGCTGGCAAAATCATCAATCTTCAAAGTGACTTTCTCCCCGACTTGATAATCGGAAGCAGAATAGATATTCGGTTTACTCCAGCCCACTAGATTCATCTGATAAGGATCATGGGTGCCATAGTTTGTAGACTGCATGGTAAATTTTCCAGCAGGATAATATTTTGTGGTGGCGTGATTATCTTCATATAAGTCGACCATACCAAACATATGACCGGTTTCATGGATGATGGTCTTTCCTCCCGTATTGAAGAAATAGCTAGGATAATAAGAAGAGAGATCCTGCACATCTTTTCCATAGGTGGTGCTGGTTTTATTAAAGCCATATATACTACCTAAAGGAGAGAAGGAACCGTTGTTATATTGATGCGAGCCGTTTGTGTTTTTAAACTGGAAGGCTGTTGTACCATTGCTATCACCAATTCTTCCATAATAATTAGCGGCATAGACTAAAGAGACGGCATCGATTAAAGAATCACCATTGCTATCATAATCAGAGATAGACTCATCAAGATGGTTAGCAAAATACCAGGTGATGGCATCATCAGCAAGGGTGTTAGTTCTATTGATGTCGCTTATTTCAGTATCGCCATAATTGAGACTTGAAGTATTGCTAGTATAGAAATCGCTGATGGTGCAATCAAGAGTCAGCTTGCCTGAGGATTCTGTCTCATAATACTGTTTGACGGAATAATAACTATCTTTATCTCTGGTGGAGTTAAAGACATAATCGAGATCTTGAAGGATTTCTTGTTTCTGGTCTTCTCTAAAGAAGGAAGTGGAATTGCTAAACCACACCGGTATAACAAGCATATGTATCTCACCTTCTTTTGGTAAGACATAATAATTTCCTTGATAGCGATTGGTGTAATAATCGCTAAAGTCGTAGGAAGTATCCTTAGCTTGATATTCTTCTAAAAGATAATATTTCACATCATAGGTGACACTTTTGGTTATGCCATCGACAGTATAAGAGAAGGTGACACTCTTATATTGTTCATCTTTATCATGGATGGTATAGGTCAAGGTTTCTTCATTGGTGATATCTAGTTGAAGACTAGAAGCAAAGGTGGCAAACATTCTTCCCAAGAAGATCATTTTCCCATTGACAAGAATAAAATCATCTCCTTCGTTTTTAGAAGAAATACCGATTAAAGCATTATTAACAACTTCTACTTCTACCGTTAAGGATTTTCCTTCGACAGAAAAGGTGACGTCACTCTTACCTAAGCCTATGGCCGTAATCTTGTTTTGACTGTTATCTAACGATAAGACATTCTCATTAGAGATAGACATGACGTCATATTTGTTTTCTTGATCATAGGTCACGCTAAATATCATAGATTCATGAAGATAGAGACTTTGTTTATCCCCATCTTTCAAGATGGTGTCAGAAGCAAGATTTTTAACTGCTAGACCAGAAGTCGTACCTTCTTTCTTTTTGACCTGAACATTAAGATAGACTGTATCATAGACTACGCTAAGATCAGCACTTTTTGTTTGGATGATAATCTGACCTGTTTTATCTTCATTGACTTCTTTAGTTGTGATCAATCCTGTGGTATCTACTTCCATAAAAGATGAATAAGACTCATCGCTAAGGATGAAGGATTTGTTATAGGCAACGTTATATTTTATCGAGGTGGCGATATGATATTCTTCTCCACCAGTCAAGGAAAGAGAATAGGTTCTTGTCGTTTCATCATAATCAAGAGAAGAATCATTTAAAGTGATGGTTGCATATTCATCCTTTGCTTCCTTGATATTGATGACAAGAGAATGATAGGCCATTTTCTTATTGTCGCTATTTCTGATTAGGCGAATACCAAAAGTGCCCACATATTGTTCCTTAGCCGTGACAAGACCGGTTTCAGAAATGGTGTACTTTGGTTCATCGACAGATTCATAAGCAAAATGATACTCATCCTTTAATTTATCATCGATACTGCTTTTCAATTGATAGGTATCGCCGACATACATCGTTAAGACATAGACATCATTTTCAGTGGTAAGAAAAGAATCCGTTACCATCTCAAAAGATTTGATTTCTTCTTTACTTTGACTGCTTGTTTTATTTCCAGAAGGTAATAAACTACATCCAGAAAGCAGCAACCCCATAGAAACAAATAACGAAACAAAGCCTTTTCTCATAAAAATACCCCAAGTTCTTTTATTAATAGTATTGTATGCAAATCACCTAGTATTTTCAAACGCTAGAAGAAAAGGAAACAAGGATACTTTTTTGTTTCTGAAAAAGAAGGAAAAATTCCAAAAAAATATAAAAAAAAGAGCACTCAATTGAGTACTCGTGATTTTTATAGTGGTGACCTGGACGGGGTTTGAACCCGTGAATGCATCCTTGAAAGGGATGTGAGTTAACCACTTCTCCACCAGGCCATGGAATAATGGCGCCCACTATAGGACTCGGACCTATGACACTTCGGTTAACAGCCGAATGCTCTACCGACTGAGCTAAGTGGGCAGCGAATAAAAATATACCAAATTAGTTTAAGCTTTGCAACTAGTTTTTAAATAATTTGTTATCTTTTTCTTTCGACAAGCTCTTTGACGTCTTTTATGGTACGAATGTCCATCATTTCGTCTTGAGAGACTTCAGGAAGATTGAACTCATCTTCAATGTTGATGATCAGCTCAGCTTTATCCAAAGAATCGAGACCTAAAGTATTTAATTCTGTCTCTGGAGTAAGGGAATCGATATCAAAGGATTTCTTCTTAACCTGCTTACTTAATAAATCTTTTAACTTAACATAAATTTCATCCATAGTTGTTTTCTCCTTAAGAAAATAATCTCCGTTTATTATATAGCCCAAAAAGGAATAGTGCAATTATTTTAAAAATTGCTTATGCCCTATCAAAAGATTATAATAACTAGGTCATTATAGATATATGCTTAATATTAATAATTTAAATATTAATTCATTAGCGGAAACACATACCCTTGGACCTAGAGCCATGATTTTCTTTATCGTCTGGGTCATCGTTTTCGTTTTGGCTGTCATCTTCGGTGTCATCTTCGCCTTTGTCTTCACTGGCAAGAAGGAACTAAAAAAAATCCGTGATGACTCCGACTTCAATGTCCGCGTCTATTCCTATGACTATGCCAAACAGACTTTCTACTTCTTTGACATGATGGATATGAGTCATACCAAGACATTCACCGCCGAAGAATTTTATGCCCAGTTTTCTAAGACCGATGCCTATTTAGTTGAAGACTGGCTCAGAGCCATCGCCCACAACGAAAAACATCCGGAATACATTCAGGCAGATATCAAGATCAATTCCTTCAAGAAATTAGCTGCCAGCATGTTGCAGTTGACCATCGTCAACCGTCAGAAGAACATCATCCACTTCAACTCTCATCTTCTTCCTAACTCCTATATGACCAATATGAGAGCAATCTCTCGTATGAAGAACAGAATCCCTCACAAATATTTCTTGAAGGATTTTGAGGATTGCCAGCGCTTCATGGATCACTCTTCCTTAGATTCTCTTGGTGCGACCTATTTCTTCCGCATCTATTGTAAGGAAAGTCAATTGACCAACAAGAAGATACAGAATCTAGAAAAGATTGCCAAAGAGCTCCTTGTCGTTTTGGCCCGCTTCCTTTCCAAGGACAGAAAACTCATCAAGATTTCCAAGACTGAAGTCATCATGATCGATAACCCATGTATCTCTAAAATCGTGGCGATGAACACTGCTGAAACGGTTTTAACCCACGTTCAGCAATTCTTGAACCACAACACCAGCGATGATGAATATCATGTCGCCATCGGTATCTCTAACGGCACCTACTACAAGAGAGACTTCAACTTAGCCAAAGAGCAGACCAGCCATATGGCCGATGCCATCATGAACGGATTATCCGATGAAAAGGTTCTGTTCTATGATGAAGCCTTCTTCAAGAATTATCAGCAGACTATCGAACAGCGTGAAGAAGTCAAAATGGTCATCAAGAACGCTACCTTCCGTAACTACTTCACCCCAACTTTGGATATCACCGATGGAAGCCATGGCTTCTATCTTCTTGATACGCTTCCTTATGGTACCAATGTCTCTGACTTTTTCACTGTCATCAACATGGCCAAGGATATGGATCAGGTCTTGGAAAACCTCTTTAGCAGCCTGATTGAAAAGTGTCTGATCTTCACCAAGAAGAGAACCACGCCGTTATCCATTGCCATTCGTCTTCCTTATGATGCCATCAAGGATTTCACTTCCGCTGTGGAACAAAATCCTAGCGATATGATCAAATGGATATTCATCCTGGATGAAGTCGACCTTCTTACCAGCAGTGAAGATCCAAGTCAGATTGCCCAGGAATTCTATGATCTCAACCAGAAAGGCTATCAGATTGCCCTCGTCATAGAAAACCCATCATCCGGTTTAAGAACCAGAGTTCTTCGCACCATTTCCTACTTCTTCGTTCCACCGAAGTTCACGACATTTTCTAACGATGCCAATCGTTCCAGAACCGACTTGAGAACCATCCAGTCGAGTTATTCCTTATACCGCGTTCCGATTGTTTATTATGGTCTGAAAGACTTTAACGATATCGAACTTGGCGCCCACTTTGGTGGTCGCATCTTCCAATGCGATGAGCTTGCCTTACGCTCTTCCCATGTCGAATTGATCGATCCTAACAAGATTGAGGAAGTCATCTCTGATACCAGAAACCTCATCCCTAGAACCATCATCAGCGAGTCCAATGATCAGAATAAAGTTATATTAGATATCAATTAATTTATAGGAGAAACACAAACACTATGTCTTCAAAGAAAGTTACCAGTATCACACCAAAAAGTGAAAACCTCACCCAGTGGTACACCGACGTCTGCGTCAAAGCAGAATTGATGGATTATGCCACCACCAAAGGTTTCATCATCTATAGACCAGATGGTTATGCCTTATGGGAAAGCATCAAGGATTATTTCGACAAGCGCATCAAGGCCTTAGGTGTCAGAAACGTCTATCTTCCATCCTTGATTCCAATGTCCTTATTAAAGAAAGAAGCCGACCTCATCGCTGGCTTTGCTCCCGAATGTGCCGTCATCACCAAAGGTGGCAACAAGGACCTTGCTGAGCCGATGGTCGTTCGTCCAACCAGTGAAACCATGTTCTGCGATCACTTCAAGAACATCGTTCACTCTTATAACGATTTACCAGTCAAATACAACCAGTGGTGCTCTGTCGTCCGTTGGGAAAAGACCACCCGTCCTTTCTTAAGAGGTGCCGAATTCCTCTGGCAGGAAGGGCACTGCTTATTTGAAAGTGAAAACGAAGCCCGTGAATTCACTCTCACCATGCTTCGCGAATATAACATGATCGGCAGCGAACTTTTGGCCATCCCATTTGTCATGGGTGCTAAACCATCTAGTGAAAAGTTTGCTGGTGCTGAAGATACCTACACCATCGAAGCGATGATGCCAGATGGACAGGCTTTACAGTCCGGTACTTCTCACTACCTCGGTCAGGGCTTCACCAAGGCCTATGACATCAAGTTCCAGGGCAGAGACAACAAGCTCGATAATCCATACTATATCTCTTGGGGTGTCTCCACTCGTCTTTTAGGCGCTTTGATTATGGTACACGGCGATGATGAAGGTCTTGTCTTGCCTCCAAGAGTTGCTCCAATCCAGGCCGTTATCGTTCCTATCCGTATGGATAGCGATCCAAATGTCCTCAAGGTTGCTAGAGACTTAGAATCCCAGTTAAAAGAAGCTGGTGTCAGAGTCTACTTAGATGATTCCAATAAGACTCCAGGCTGGAAGTTTGCCCAATATGAAATGAAGGGTGTCCCGCTTCGTATCGAAGTCGGTCCAAAGGATATCGCCAATGGCGTCGTCTCCTTTACCAAGAGATACGATTCTTCTAAGTCCACCTTACCAATTGAAAACTTAGCTAAGACGATCCCTGCCTTATTAGAAGAAATCCAATCTGGTATGTACCAGAAGGCTTTATCCTTCCTTAACGATCACATCACTGAATGCCACAACTATGAGGAAGTCAAGGAAGTCATCACCTCTGGCAAGGGCTTTGCCAAGATGATGGTCTGTTCCAAGAATGAAGCCGAACTTGAAGCCAAGTTGAAGGCTGAACTCAACGCCACTCCACGTGTCATGCCATTTGATCAGCGTCCATTCCAGTCCACCGATACCGTCACTGGTGAAGAAGGTGCTGATACTGTTATCTATTTTGCCAGAGCCTACTAAATTTTGTCTTAGAAAGAAGGGATAATCATGAATATTTTTGATGAAAGAATTCAGGCTTTACAAGCCAAGATGAAACAAGACGATGTCAAAGCCTATATCATCCCTGCCACGGACCCCCACATGTCTGAAGAATCCGCTAAGCGTTTTACTGCTGAGAGATTCTATTTCTGTGCCTTCAGCGGTAACGATGGCACTCTTCTTGTCACCCAGGATCGTTGCTATATCTATACCGATGGTCGTTACTGGACTGCTGCCGAAGAAGATTTAAAAGGCACCAATTGCCAGCTTGTCTATGCTGGTAAAGCGGGTGTTCCAACTCTTGCTGAATTTGTCAGAAGCAACAATCTTTATCCATTAGGTTTGGATGCTTCTTTGTTCTCTTTTGGTGATTTGAAGAGCTTCTATATCGATGAAGACCACAAGATCAGACAGGTCTCCTATCGCTATATGGTCAAGAATCTTCCAAGCTTACCAAAGGAAAAAATCTTCCGCATTCCTGCTAACCTTTTATCTACCACGAGATGCCAGAGAGTGGAAATGGCCATGAGCGAAACCTTTTCTAAAGGGGCTAAAGCCTTAGTCATAACCACTCTTGACGATATTGCTTATATCTTAGGCTATCGCGGTAGAGATATCGAATGTACTCCAGTCTTTTATTCCTCCTTATATATCGATGAGGAATATGTCCTTCACTTATTCATCGATAAGGATAAATTACCAGAGGATTTCGATAGCGATGTCATCCTTCACGACTATGATAGCTTCTATGACTTCTTAAAGGAAAAAAAGGATGTTCCAACCCTGGTTGATAAAAACACCACCAACGCTCGTATCTGCTCCATTCTAAAGAAGAAGGTTTTTGCCAACAATCCAACCATCAAGCAGAAAGCCATCAAAGGTGAAGTAGAAATATACAACATGAAGAGAGTCAACGCCATCGATGGTGTGGCCGTTTTGAAATTGATGAAGCATGTCGATGATGAAATCGAAAAGGGTAATCTTACCGAACAGAACTGCGCCGAATTTATCGACGCCGCTAGATTATCTTCTCCTGATTGCTTTGACTTATCCTTTACCACCATCGCTGCCGTCGATAGCAATGCAGCCATGATGCATTATGCTCCAACCAAAGAAAAGTTTGCTACCCTCACTTTGGATAACCAGTTGCTGTTAGTCGACTCTGGTGGTCAGTATTATGGCGGTACGACAGATACCACTCGTACCTTCATTGTTTCCAAAAATGTCACTGACGAAATCAAACACGATTACACTCTTACCTTAAAGTCTCAAATTTCCTTAACAACTTCCGTCTTTGAAAAAGGTTGCTCTGGTCATGAACTCGATATCACCGCTAGAGAAATCATGTGGAAGGAAGGCTTGGACTACAAGTGCGGTACCGGCCATGGTGTCGGATATATGTCTTGTGTCCATGAAGGTCCAATCGGCTTTAGATATTATCATCGTGAAGGTGTCTTTGATGATGGTCAACTCGCTCCTGGTCATATCATCACTGTCGAACCTGGCGTCTATAAGGCTCATAAACATGGTATCCGCTTAGAAAACGACTTACTTGTTGTTCCTGCCTATGAGACTGATGATGGCATCTTCTATGGCTTTGAAACGATCACCTATGCTCCTTATGATAGACGCGGTATTGATGTAAGTATGCTTACCGATAAGGAAATCAAGTGGTTTAACGATTATTCCAAGATGGTCGAAGAAAAACTTTCTCCACTTATCGAAGATCCTGAACTTCTTAGCTACTTAAAGAAGCAGTGCGAACCTTTAACAAGATAACTATGAATCGTATCGTCTTATTCCAACCAGAAAAGCCAGCCAATGTGGGTAACATCATCCGCACCTGTATGGCTTTAGATGCTAAGCTTACCATTATTGGTCCACTGACCTTTGAATTATCCGACAAGAACTTAAGAAGAGCGGAAATGGATTATGCCGTCGGCTTTCCAATCGAACGATTTGATACCATAGAAGACTTCCTTGCTGTCCACGGCAAGGAAGAAGGGTATTATGTCACCCGCTATTCTGAGAAAGTCTATTCGGATTATACCGTTAGTGATCCAAGCAAATCCTATTGGTTCATGTTTGGTAGAGAATCCACAGGTATCCCTAAGGAAGTCTTGAAAGGTCATTACGATCACACCATGAGAATTCCTATGGCTATCAACGCCAGAAGCCTCAACCTTTCCAACTCTGTCGCCATCGTTTTATCCGAGGCGTTAAGACAACAAAACTTCCCTTCTTTAGCCACAACAGAAACCATCAAGGGACGCGATTTTCTAAAGAACTACAAAGAAGATTAATTTTCCAAGGTTGCATAATGGCCTCAGATTCACTATAATGAGGGTGTCTAGGATATATGCGCATTTCCGACACATTTATTACGGAGGCTCATACACCGACCCGGCGTTGAACGCCTGCTAAAAGTAGGAATCCCAGAGGTCCGTTGCGGTTTCCACCTTGACATAAGGGAAAATGAAAAAGATCTTAGATGCAGATGGCTTCGGCCATCTGCTTTTCTTTTTGTAGCAAAATAATTAAACAATTGACCATTTAAAATTGGCAAAAAAGCAAGCAGTTTCCGATTAAATTATTGAAAACGTTTGCAAAACTATGATAATGAATTTCTTTTCTATTACTCGCTATTTTATTTTGATAAAATATTGTTCACTGAAGGAGAAAAACTTATATGAAGTACGATAAGATCGCTCTTGCGAGTTTACGTGGACTTTCTTTAGACGTCATTACGAAAGCGAATTCTGGTCACCCAGGCATGTGTCTGAGCGCCGCTCCTATTCTCTACACCTTATTCACCAGACACTTGATTGCTGATCCAAAAGATCCAACATGGATCAACCGCGACAGATTTGTTCTCTCTGCCGGTCATGGTTCTGCTTTGCTCTATTCCTTGTTACACCTTTCTGGTTATGCCATCCCAATGGAACAGTTACAGCAGTTCAGACAACTTGATTCCTTAACTCCTGGTCATCCAGAATATGGTCACACCCCTGGTGTTGATGCCACTGCCGGCCCTCTTGGTCAGGGTCTTGCTCAGGCTGTTGGTATGGCGATGGCTGAATGCCATCTTGCCGCCATCTATCCAGAAGGCGAACAACTTATCGATCATTATACTTATGTCTTAACCGGTGATGGTTGCCTTGAAGAAGGTATCTCTCATGAAGCCATCGCTTATGCTGGTTTACAGAAATTAAATAAGTTAATTCTTTTATACGATAAAAACGATGTCACCTTGGATGGTCCTCTTTCCAACAGTGACTGCATGGATGTCAAGAAGAGATTCGAAGCAGCCAACTGGAATGTCTTGGAAGTCGAAGATGGCAATGATATCGAAGCTATCGATAAGGCCATCACCTTAGCCAAGACCGCCAAAGAAAAACCAACCATCATCGTTTGCCATACCATCATCGGTTATGGTTCTTCTCTTGCTGGTTCTTCTAAGTGCCATGGCGCGCCTTTATCTGCGGAAGAAGTCGTCAAGACTAAAGAAAACCTCGGTTATTCCTTCCCAGCCTTCAACGTTCCTGAAGAAGCCTACATGGCCTTTAAGGAAACCCTTCTCACCAGAGGTGAAAAGGCTCATAAGGACTATGATAAGAAGGTCCTTGAATATGCTAGCAAGCATCCAACGGAATACGATACCTTCGTTTCCTTGATGCATAATGATATCTCCAAATACCTCTTCAACGGTGCTCCACATTATGAACCAGGCTTCAAGGATGCCACCAGAAATACCTCCAACGCCTTCCTCAACCTCGTTGCGGAAGAAGTTCCAAACCTCTTTGGTGGTTCTGCCGACGTCGCCGGCAGCGTCAAGACCAAGGTCAAGAAATTCACGGACTTCACTCCTGAAAACAGAGCCGGTTGCAACATCAACTTTGGTATCCGTGAATTAGCTATGACTTCTATGCAGAATGGTATCTTGCTCCACGGCGGACTTAGAACCTATGTCGGTTCCTTCTTCGTTTTCTCTGATTACATGAAGCCAGCCATCCGTATGGCGGCCATGGAAAAGATTCCCGCTATCTTCCTTCTTTCCCACGACTCCATCGCCGTTGGTGAAGATGGTCCAACCCATCAGCCAATCGAGCATTTAACCATGCTTCGTGCCATCCCAGATATGACCACTTATCGTCCAAGTGATGCCATTGAAGTCGCTGCCAGTTATCATTACGCTTTCGCTTCTACGGATAGACCAACTGCCATTGTCATCTCTAGACAAAATCTTGTCAACAACGAAGGTTCTTCCTATGAAGGTGCCTTAAAGGGTGGTTATGTCGTTTCCAAAGAAAAGGAAGAAGCCCAGTTAGCCATCCTTGCTACTGGTAGTGAAGTCTCTTTGGCCATCAAGGTTCAGTCCATGCTTCTTTCTGAAGGTATCGATACGAGAGTCATCTCTCTTCCTGCCTTCGATGTCTTTGAAAGACAAAGCCAGGCTTATCAGGATGAAGTCTTAGGCTTACCATATGAAAAGAGAGTCTTCGTGGAAATGGGTAAGAGCGACGGACTTTATAAGTACGCCAAGAACGTCATTTCCATCGACCGCTTTGGTAAATCCGCTCCCGCTGATGAAGTCATCGCCGACTATGGTTTCACTCCAGAAGTCGTCGCTGAAAAGATTCGTAAGCTGGTCAAGTAACTCATAACAAAATTATCAATTTGTAAAGAGAGAGGCCTGTTCCTCTCTCTTTTTTGATGTAATTTTTATAAAAGCACGACTTTTTTCAGGATATCTATAGCAAAGGGAAAACCCTATTAGTGAGGTATTACAATATGAAACTGAAAAGTCGAAAAGTCGTGTTGTCTATGTTGATGTTCTCTTTATCCTTATCTGCTACAATGCTATCTATCACCCGCGGGATAAATTCTCCTCGTGGAGATAGTAAGCAACTAGATGTCAGCGAACTTATCAACTTAAAAATCTCTAACAAGCGCGTCATCAAAAATGCCGATGGTTCTGATTCGATCCTTTTTAATTACACCGTCAGTCCTGCTGAAGCCGAAGGATATTCGTTTGTCACTTACTTAGACTGGTCTAATCAAGAGAGTGACGAATACGAATATCAGGACTGGGGAAGTGGAGAAGATCCCTATAGTTATGTCACCACCACTTTGGATGAAGAGAATCAGGAGATCAAACTACACTGTCTTAAACCATTTGGTCGAACTTTAGACTATACCCTGGTCTGCAAGGAAGATCCAGCTGTCAGAGCAAGTCTAAGTATCAATTACACCAGAAAGCTGCTCAATAAGGGCGGAGTCAAATTCTCCACCACC
>JAEEGL010322191.1_pt1 | contig 22651 bp, 25 predicted proteins | sample 9134231 | NCBI WGS metagenome assembly JAEEGL01 (sample SAMN16246548, study PRJNA631951) | gut metagenome | biome: gut microbiome; feature: rumen; material: fiber-attached | host: Bos | place: Iran: Karaj | collected 2018-10
CCGTTATGCATACCGTTTAATTCATCATATGCACTATTATTTCTTAAATGAAAACGGCTTAATGTTTTAGTTGAAATTTGATTTTTCAACACCATATTATCAAAATCAGTAGTAATAGTTTCTAAGTCAGGTCTGGGATTTTTTATTCTAGCATCAGGAAGATTTCTTTTTAAAAATTTATTAAACCTTCTTAATGCTAAAACTACGCTATCAGGCAAATTATTGAATTTTTTAACAATTGTTTCAATAAGATTAGAAACTGATTCAGCACAAGAGTCTTTTATCGGACTAATATGGTCAATACTATATAAATCATCTCTTGATGCACCAACTGTAGCAGCTACTTTATTAATCAATGTATCTCTGGCTGATTTTGTAGTAATTTTACCGCTTTCAAATTGTTTAGTTAAAAATCTTTTAATAAGAATTGGCGGAACAAGAGAAAGAGCCATATCAAGATGCTTTTCTTTACGTTCTTGGTCAATTAAATAATCGGCATTTTCTCTTTTACTGTTTTTTAAACCTCTGATTTGTGCATTATGGCTAGATACAATTGCAATAAAATTGCAAATAATCATTATAATAGCAGGATCTTTACAATGTTTAAAAAGAAAATTAGAACTTGTTTGGCAGACATTTTTGACCAAATGCTTGTCTTGAATATATCTTTTAGCATTTTTTAATGGCACAAATACGAAATCTGATAAAAAGTCCATTGGGTTTTTCATTTAGAAACTCCCTTTGACTTTGTATTAGAATCATCATCATTAAATGCATTAATTACCTTTTTAACTTTGGATGATATTTTTATAAGCTTATCTTTACGCTTAATAAACCAGTTTTTAATCTTTTGTTTTCTGCTTTGAAGTGTATCTGATAAAGATTTTGTCCAAGTTTTATTTTCTTTAACAATACCACCAATAAAATCTTGTAAATCACTTGTCAACGGAACATCAATTTTATTATTTGTAAATAAAATCATAAAGGCAATAGCTGCAAGCGTACCAATTGCACTGTTATATTGCCCCATTCTTCTTTTAGCAAGTTCGGGATTTTTCTTAAACATTTCTTCCGCATCACTTGGAAGGAAATATTTACGTAATATAGAAGGTTTACTATTTGCATCAACAATTTTTGTAATATCCAAATGTTTTTTAGCAAGAGCAATAAAACCTGCTCTTATGGTTACACCGGTAACTCCGCCCGCAATTGCTTTAGATGCGGATTTAATAGCAACATCGGTCTTTTTATCTTCATCGGCATATTTAATATCAATTAAAGGCTGCAAGACTAACGCAGAAAGAGCAAGGAATAATTTTTGTTCAGGCATGCTAATATATTCACCTGCAATTTTACCAATGTCTCCGACCTTGTTAGGCAAATAAACAGGATTAGTAGGAATAGCCCCAAATTTTACTTTAGGGTCAGCATTAGACTTTTTAAAGGAAGTAGAACTAATTTTCATATATTCACATACCGATCTTGATATTGAGATAAAAATAGAAGATATAATTTATTGACAAAATGTTACTAATTGTTAAATTTTTTTTTACAATTATTTAAATTCAAGCAAATTTTAAATTCAGTAACTTTCAATAAATATCATAGGAGAATGTTATGCGTATTTCTTCGATATCTAATCAAATTAATTCTTTCCCAAACAGAATAAATAAACAAAACAAAACGAACTGCAACAATAATCCGCAGTCATTTAAAGGTATATATATTGAAGATATTGTTGATTTGGGTAAAGTAGCATTAACACCCGGATCATCAAAGTTTTTACCAAAGGACTTTTTGCTTTTGAATGAAATAGCAAATGAATATCCTAATCAAGACTGTTTTATAACAAAAGGATACGCAGGTTTTCCGAAATTAGAATTCAGAGAAAGACCGGCTGAAGTTCAAACATTCAGAAAGACATTATCAAAAGACTATAAAATTGAAATAAACCCTAAAGACAATAATTATCCGATTGTTCCATTATTACTATATGGTGATAATAATCTGACAAGATATATCGGAATGACATCTTTCATTTCTTTAAACCCTTCATTGCCATATACTGTAATGGCAGGATACGAATTACATAAAAAATTATTAGAAAAGAAATATGAAATTTTAAAAGGTATTGGTAAAACTGATGAATATGGATATGATGTCGGTGACAAAACCATTATAGAAAGAGCTCATAAAGAAATAGAAGATATAGAAATAGCTGTAACAAGATATTTAATGGAAAGTGCCTATGCTGCTTTAACAGATAAAGCATCCGCCCAACAAATATATGCATCCAATTACCCTAAAGTACAATCACGTTTAAGTGAAAAAAGAAAATTTGATTTAACAACAAGCATAGCAAATAGACCTAAAATTGATCTTGAAGAAATCAAAACAAAAAAGATGGATATATGTAAAATAGCAATGGAAAACTATCCTGACGTTAATGAAAATAGAGAAAGAATTAAAACATTAAAAAGCTATATGGAAAAAAAGGGTATAGTATTAGGATAAACGAGAGCAGCTCATAAGCCGAATTCTGTTTCTAAGCAATCATCTGTCTGGGAAGCAGGTTACCCTGCAGCTCAAGCGATTTTCGAAAGACGGCGGGTCACCTTAATCTTTCATTCAATCTTGCACCCGAACGGAGTTTACCCGGCTGATATTTCACAATATCACCTGTAGTCTTTTACACTACCGTTGCACCTGAACCAAAATGGTTGTTTACTTTTCTGTGGCACTAGTCCTAAGGTTGCCCTCGGCGGACGTTATCCGTCGTTCTGCCCTAAGGTGTTCGGACTTTCCTCATATAAGCAAGCTTATACGCGATTGCTCGACTGCTCTCAAATGAATTATTACACAAAAATTTAAAATTACATATCTTTAAATTTATCTGAAATTTCTTTAGGAAGTTTTATATCTTGTATAGACATTTGAAATTTTCTTATCTGTGCAAGTTTATCTTGTTCTTCCTGCAAATTACGTTTTGGTGTTTTTATACTGTTTAATGTTTTTTGAAATTGAGATTCGGCATTACCGCCTTCAATATACATAATAATATCATCTATATTAGAATAATTTGTGGAATATGTTTGATTTAAAGATGATGCAGAACTACCAAGAGGCAAATTATATAACCAGCGTATAGTATTAATATCTCTCTCAGAAAGTTTAACTTGTCCGTATTGATGAGGTGTATACATTATATCCTCCGGATTTGGAGAATGTCCTAAGCCGAGAGCATGTCCGATTTCATGCAAAATCGTATGATAAACCTCATTTTCATCCATATACTGACGATGTAATATACCATCAGAAATGCCGATTGAAACAGTTGCAGAATATAATCGTGACTCTTTGTCATAGTTAAATGAACAGTTGCCAAGTGATTTTCTGTCAACTCTTCTCCATTCAATATCCATTTGAGAATCATTTAAGGAATTAGCAAGAAAAAACGAAATTTTTCCTTGAGCAACGCTCTCCCAAGTATTTAATGCATCTATTACCATATTTGCATACATATATCTGTCAGCTTGTGATATTGAATAGAATGTACAAGGTGCAATATGAACAGGCATAGGAAAACACTGTTCAGGCCACCTTATTAAACAGTTATTTTTCAAATGATAATTTAAGTATGTAAGTTTATTCATTAATTATTTACTCTGCTTTCTTCTTGTTTAATAAACTCACACATTTCTTCAAGTCGGCTGTCTTCCATCGCCTTGATTAAATCATCTGCCGTTTTAAATTTTCCTATAGCAAAACCTGTTTCTGCCAATAATACGCAACTGTTACATAAACGGTATTTACCATACTGAATGGAACCCGCAAGAGATTGCGTTTTCCCGCAACAAGAGCATTCAAACATTTCATTTTCAAGAGAAGGATCTTCTTCTAAATCATCCAATCTCATCTGTTCAACAACAGCCTGCATATCTTCTATAATTTTTATTTGTTCCTGTTTATTCATTGAATTTTCTTTCTTATAACAAGTATATCACAACTTTCGCTTATATATAGCAAGCCAAAAGTCATCGCCGAAAACAACAGGATTATCATAATATTCAGTCAATAAAGAACATATTTTATTACCAAAGCTTCCGCAAAAATATGTTTCGTTAAAATTAGTATATGACAACGGCGAAAGCACAATATAATCCGGCAAATCAGATTTTAAATCATCGGTAATTTTATCTTCTCCAAATATCTCAATATTTGGCGGAATCAAATAATAATACATATCATCAGATTTTCTGCCGGATAAAAAGTTAATCATAGAACCTTCAGGCATTGCGACAATTGAATTTTCCGGATTTGTATTATTATTAATATAATTCAATAATTCTGTAAAAGCTGTTTTTTGAGACTTTTCAATATATATATTACCTTTATTATTTATATTAACTTTTTGTTCATCAAACACTAAAGATTGGCGGATAATATTTGAATACAAATATGAAGAAGCCAAACATATTATAAATAAAGTAATAATTATTTGAGATTTCTTCTCACTAAAAGGAGTATATTTTAATAAAAATACAATGATACAAATAAATAATAACGGGAAATAATATGAACCGTATGAATTAAATGAAATATTAAATATAGCCTTATATGAACAAATCGGTACAGCTATAAATAATATAAAAAATAATTTGTCATTATTACATAAAGAATTATCTTTATATTTTTTAGTAAATATAAATGCAAAATATATAAAGACAAGAACTGAAAGAATTCCAATCCAATTAAACACAAATGCATTTGTTTTAATAAAAATACTTGAAAGATAAAAAGATGTGACTATGCAGGGTAATAAAAATAAAATAATAATAAAATAATTAATTTTCTTAACAACTAAATTATCACTCTCTTGCTTTTTGTTAAATAAATAAAACAGAACAACATAAAAAAAGAAAAATAAGATAAATATAGCTATAAATTTTATAAAAGAAATAAATATTATTTTTAAAGAGCTAAATGTTGGAATAAAACCCAAATAAGTATATAGAATATTTACATACTTTGAATTTAATAATGAATGAATATAGAATGCTGAAGTCTTAATATCAATAAGAGATACACCGTTTAATTTTAGAAGAATAAAAGACCATAACGGAAATATAAACATATTTATAAAAGAATAAATATATATTTTAATTTTTTCCTTCTTAAATATTAATATTGAAAACAATATAAAAAAGAATAAAACAAATTCATATTTAAAAGAAATACTCAAACCATATAACAGAAAAGACAAATATAAACAACTATATTTTTTCTTTTTAAGGAAATACAATAGACAAACCAATGACCAAATAAAAGCATTAAGTGCATAAATCATTGAATACGAATAAGGAAATATATAATTTGTATGTGATATGGCATATACACAAGAAACATTAATAAGAAATAAAACCGATAAGATAATAAAAGGAAAACTTTTCTTTAGGAATAGTCTTAAAATAAGATATAAACCAAACAAAATAAGTGTTGAATTAATAAATCCCGAAATAAAAAAAGTATGAAAATTTAATCCGAAAACAGAAGTTAAAAATGCATTAAATTGATATCCCAAAGGAGGATATACATTAAATATGTCTTTATAAAGAACCTCACCTGAGTTCATAGCCATTGGTATGTATACTTCTCTTGATGTATCGACAAATAAAAATATATGAGAAGAAAAAACAGAAAATAATAATATATTAACTAATAAAATTATTACAAAAGCAGGAATAATTTTTGCATGTGCAAAAAACGAATTATAAACAAAATTAAAAAATCTAAAGTTGTTACTTTTCTGCATATTTAAACCAATCTACGAAATAAGTATAACAAAATTTAATTATTTGAACTAAAATGTAAATATGAAATATCAAAGATTATCAAATATAAATACAAAAAGAGATGCGTGGGTAGAAATAAATCTTGACGCTATAGAAAAGAATATACTGGAATTAAAAACATTTGTACGTCCGAATACAAAAATTTTAGCAGTAGTAAAAGCCGACGCATACGGACACGGCAGCAATATGCTTGTTCCTACTTTATTGGCATCAGGGGTAGACTACCTTGGAGTAGCATCTATAGATGAGGGAATGGAACTAAGAAATAATAAATTCAACTGTCCTATACTCGTTTTAGGAGCTGCACCGGTTTGGGCATTTGATTATGCGGCACAAAATAATATTTCATTATCATTGTTTTTGGAAAATCATATAGAAGCAGCTGAATTAACATATAAAAAAACAGGATTAAAAACAAAAGCACATATTAAGCTTGATACGGGAATGAACAGAATAGGCGTTGAGAAGGAAGATGCTGTAGATTTTATAAAGAAAGTTCAAAATAATAAAGCAATTGAATTACAAGGTATATTCACACATTTTGCCTGCGCAGAAATAGAAGAAAAAACATATGAACAATTAAAAATATGGAATGAAATACTTTCTAAAGTAGATACTTCAAATTTAATTCTGCACTGTTTTAATACTGCAGCAACAATAGCACAGTATCCTGAAGATAAATATAATATGGTTAGGTTAGGACTATCTTTACATGGACTGTTACCTGATTTACCAATGATAACAAAAAGAATTCCGAAATTAATTCCGGCTATGAGTTTAAAAGGAAGAATAATTAATATACATACAGCAAAAAAAGGCACCGGAATAAGTTATTCCCATACATATACAGCAAAAAAAGATACACAAATTGCGACCATACCGATAGGATATGCAGACGGTGTAGATAGACGCCTATCAAATAAAATCTACGGGATTATAAACGGTAAAAAAGTTCCACAGGTTGGCAATATTACAATGGATCAGATGATGTTCGATATTACAAATATAAACGCAAAAGAAGGAGATATTATTACATTAATAGGCTCTGATGGTAATGAGAACATATCAATAAATGAATGGGCTGAAATATTGGGGACTATAAATTACGAATTAATCTGCAGATTAAAAGCCCGTTTATCAAGAGTTTATACAAGATAAACTTATGTGGTATTTTATAAATTTAACAAACAAAAATTTTATAATTTTTGTTATTTTTGGCATTTTTATAAAAATTACATATTTTTTGGAGTAAATTAGCATCATTTTTTTGCATTTTTTCGATTTTTAAATGTTTTTTTTGCAAAATTGCAATTTTTTATATATAAAATTCTAAAAACTGATATAAAAATTTTCAATTTTGAAAAATTTTTTATAAAAAATTGAAATTTTTATAAAAATATATGGACAAATTAAAAAAAAAGAGTTATTATATAAATATGAAAGGCGAGGTGTTATGAAGGTTTCTGCAGTTGGCTTTTTATTTCAAAATAACATTAAAGAAAAGGGTCTCAAGGGTAAGAATTATACGTGTATAATACACAAGATTAATCCCGAAGGTAATTTTAACCGAAATATAATTTCTTCACCCCTAATAAAAGAATCCCGCCTCGAAGTTGTCTCTCCCGAAATTGCGCAAGATGATGTTTTAAAATCACTCTCCGAAATGACAAAAAGAAATTCTCCCGACAAATTTATCGGTGCCACAATAAAAGACGGCATAAAAGAAACAGAAATTCATTCAATTCTTTCCGATAAACTTTTTGGTGTAAGAACAAAAGATGCTCAAGGTAAAAATCATTTTAGCATTTTAGGCAAAGGCAAAACAAAGGCAGTTTTACAGAAAAATTTAAATTTGCTTGCATAATTTTATGTAGATATTCTAAAAATAGGCATAATATAGATTATTATGCCTATTTTTATGAACTAAAATAAGTCTTTAAATATAAAATAATATATATATACAGCTACAAATATTAATAATATACCGCTGACTTTAATAAATACAGCAGTATATTTAGACACTATATCAGTATGTTTTAGAACTGAAGTAAACAATGCAAAAAATATTACAATAATACATTGCCCCATAGCAAAACAAAATAGCAATGCAACGGAAAAAACAATGCTGTTTGATATGGTAGCAAATGCCATTATACTTGCAAGTATAGGAGACGAACAGGGACTTGCTGCCAATGCAAATAATACACCGATAATAAACGGATATAAAAATAATCCGCCATTTTTATTTTGAGGCATTTTTTTCACGATAGCAGGAAAATTTATACTTAGTACACCCAGTAAATTTAATCCTAATATTAATATAATTGATGCAAATATCAGAATTACCACAGGAGAAGCAAAACTTGTAAATGCTTTTCCCGTTAATGCACAGATTATCCCTATAATACTCAAAATTAAAGATAATCCAAAAGAAAACGACAACATTTGAATTAAGAGTTTTTTATTACTTTCTTTTGAATAACCGCCCACATAACCTATTATCAAAGGAAGTATTCCAATACTGCAAGGAGATAACGAAGATAATACACCTGCAAAAAACGATATTACAAGCATTAGAGGACTATATATACCCCCATGAGACGAAAATAAAGAAAACATTTGCAATAAATTACTCATTAATGGAATCCTCTATTGCAACAATTAACTCCTCTTTAGGAATAGCACCTTCAATTTTTTTTGTTTGTAATTCATTTACATCTGTAAAAACAAGTGTAGGAACTAAAGTAACCCCATACTTATTTATTTTTTCTTGAATATTTTTATCTTTTTTTAATGCATCAATATATATAAAATTAATTTTATCGGAATAACTGCTTTGAACCTCTTTTAAAACAGATTTCATTTTCTGGCAATCCATACACATAGTAGAAGTAAATATAAACATAGAAGGATGATTTTTATCTACAGCTAATGCGGATTGCTCGACTGTTCCTTTAGATAAAATCAAATATGCGGTAACTGGCAATATTAATATTAATAGAATAATTATAATGTTTTTCATTTTTGTTTCCTCCTATGAATAACATTACATCTATTAAGTATAAACTAAATTACCTTTTTAGTCATATTTTCAGATAATATCTTCAGGAAGATAAAAATATCTATTATCTATCTTTTTACGAATTTCATCATAATTTACACACTCTTTTGATGCAGCTTGATATTCCCTAACAATATCAATAATGTCATCAGTAGATAAAAGAATACTTCGTCTGCCGTTAAGATTATCAATAATTTTTGCCATAATAATACCTCCGAGAACTAAAACGAAAGAATTAAAAAAAACTTTAGACATATCATCTGGGTATATTAGTAATTATTTTTCAGATTTTAAACAAGTGTCTAATTTATATAAAATAACAAGAATGTTAAACCTAAATTATTAAAGAAATAAGGGGGTTTAACATGAATAAAACAATTATTAAAGCTCCATCAATTACAATGGATAAAATGGAAGCACTATTTATCGAAATGACAGAACAAAATTGTAATCTGAGGTGCAAACATTGCTATATAAATTTTAGAGACAAGAAAGAAAAAGATTTTATACCTATTGAAACAATAAAACAAACTCTCAGTGCAAATTGCAATGTAGATTATATATATTTAACAGGCGGCGAGCCAATGTTGCATCCTGATTTTAATACGATTTTACGATTATGCCTGAAGAACTCAAATACGGTAATACACACAAATGCATTAAATATTAATGATAAAAAGGCAAGATTCTTAAGAAAAGTAGAAGAAGAAAATCAAAAAGGAAATGAAATAATTTTAATGATAAGTATAGACCACTATGAGGAAAAAATTAATGACGAAATAAGAGGCAGAGGAGCATACAGAAAAGCCGTTCACGCAATACAAAGTTTGATAAAATATGATTTCAATCCTATATTATGTATAGTTAATCACTTTAATGAAAATAAAGATACTCTAAAAACAAGATTTAAAGAACTTTGTAATTCAATAGGGTTTGAAACAACAGATATAAATTTTAAAATAATACCCTTAATAGACAAAAATAAAACAAGCGAAGAAATACAAATAACTGATAATAATAAATTAAAAATTGATTGTAAAAGAAGCCGGACACTGACAAAAAACGGAATATTTACATGCCCGTTATTATGTAACGATAACAGAGGGAAATGCGGTAATAATATAGAAAATTTTTCTAACAAAAGTTATCTGGAAACACAGATGTGCAGTGAATGTTGCAAGAATAATACTCCAATGTTTTCACTTGATTTGTAACAAATTGTTAACAAAAAAATTTAAAAAAGGCATGATTTTTACACAAAAATTTTTCATGTAAGTAAGAGGAAATAAACCGGGGAGAAAAAGAGATGGGTTACGCATTATTTGCACAAAGGAAATTAGTTTTAGACTTTCAACTTAACAATGCTCAGTTGCAGCAAACAATGAAAGCTAATCAACAATTACAAATTGCAACAAGTAAACTTGCATTAGATAAACAACTTTCAAGTTTAAAATCTGGACAAGCACAAGAATTAGCCGGATACTATCGTGAATTATCATCAACATCAGATTCTACTCAAAGACAACAGATAAACGATAAAATCCGTGAAATTGAAGCAAGACAAGAACAAGAAGTAGATGATATAAATACAGAAATTTATAAAGTAGCCGTAGAAGAGCAAGCAGTAGAGCTTGAAGTTAAAAGATTAGATACTATGGTTACAGCATTACAAAAACAATTAGAAGCAGTCGAACAAGCAGAAGGTCAAGCAATCGACAGAGCTACACCAAAATTCGCAGGTCTCGGTTAATATTTCTCATAAAAATCAAAGGAGGAAACGAAAGTTTCCTCTTTTTTTATGAATATTTGAGGAAAAATGTAGTAATAAAAAATATGTATGATATAATTTTTATAAAGTATGTCTTGGAATAGGTAATGAGGATAAAAAATAAACATTTATATACAGCAATTTTATGTTTCGGAATGTTATTAGGACATTTCAATACATATACTTATGCGGCACCAGAGAATATATCTTCAGATATTTCCGATAGTTCACGAATTACAAAAATAGAATTTGAAGGAAATCATCTTATCAGTTCTGAAGATATTTTAAATGTAATGGATTTAAAGGTCGGGGATGTATATTCAAAAGACTCCGTGCAAGAAGGATTAAAATCCATATATAATACAGGTTATTTCTCTGAAAAGATGAAAGCCATTCCGATTCCGAATGACGAAGATTCATTAACATTAAGAATATATTTAGAAGAGAATATACCTATTACAGGTTTCGCAGTAAGCGGAAATACTGTAGTTTCAACAGGGGAAATATTAAAAGTATTAAATCCGTTAGAAGGACGTCCCCAAAATATAAAGACAATTAATGAAGCAATAGCCGGAGTTGAAGACTTATATGCATCAAAAGGATATGTTCTTGCTAGAGTATCAAACTTACAGGACGATCCGGACGGTTGCGTTAATATTGAAATGAACGAAGGAATTATTAATTCAATAGCATTTGAAGGAAATAAGAAGACAAAAGACTTCGTTATTGAACGTAATATATTATCAGAACCAGGAAGTGTATATAACGAAGAAACACTTAAAGGTGACTTAACAAGATTGTATTCAACACAGGCATTTAAAGATGTAAACAGAAAAGTTGAAGAAAATCCGGAGAACCCCGGAACTTACGATGTAACAATCGTACTTGAAGAACAAAGAACAGGTACAATTTCATTAGGCGGCGGGTTAGATACTGCAACCGGTTTATTCGGACAAGCCGGATTTGTTGAAAATAACTTTATGGGTAACGGTCAAAGAGTCGGAATTAACTTTATGGCAGGTACCGGTGTAATTATGTCTGACAGTTCAACATTAGACCATGCTAACTTACAAGCAGAAGTAAGCTTCTTTGAACCGAGATTAAAAGGTTCAGATAATTCGTTATTAGTAAAAGCATTCGGACGTGATTTCGGAAGTTATCAGGTTCCTCTTGCAATTGAACAAAGATTTGGCGCTGATATTGTACTTTCAAGACCTTTTAAAACATATAGAAATCTTGTCGGTTCATTGAAATTCGGCGGTGAATATATAAAAGTAAAAGAAGGTAACAAAAGCAAAATCGCAAAATTATATGATCAGCATAATATACCTATTTCAAAGCGTTCTAAACAATTACAAGGCGGAACATATTTTTCACTCGGTCCAAGCTTGATATATGATACAAGAGACAGCATGTATTATCCGAGAAACGGTGTATTAGCAACATTAAGATTATCTGAAAATGTTAATGTAACAGATTTCAAATATACACATGCAACTCTTTCTGCAGGTATAAAGAAATACTTCCCTGTTATGAGAAAATCATCATTTGCTTTATCCGCAAGAGCAGCCGGAAAACTTCATGGAGAAATGCCTGAAGTTATGGCATACAGCTTAGGAGGTCCTTATACAGTAAGAGGATACAGAATGAGTTCAATAGGTACAGGTGAAGGATATATGTTGGGTAGTGCTGAATTAACAACACCATTTTTCTTCTTAGACCGAATCAAAAAAGCACAATTCTTGGATAACATAAAATTATCATTCTTTGTTGATGCAGGTCACTTATACAGCGGAACAATTACAAACAAATTATATAACAGACCTGAATACGGTATTGCCGGAGGTGTAGGAGTCAAATTGGTTATACCCGGTGTAGGTCCGTTATCTATAGATTATGGATATCCGTTTACACATGTCGGCCACGGAAACAAAAAAGGTGCATTCTCCTTTGGTGTCGGAGACATATTCTAATGAAATTAGAAATATTGTGTAAAGATATTAATCAGACTGAACATCTGGCTGAAAAGTTTGCTAATGTTGTAAAAGACGTAGGATGTTTTGTTTGTTTATTTGGAGAAGTTGGTGCAGGTAAAACTGCCTTTACGAAATTTGTTTGTAAATACCTGCAAGTAAAAGAGAAGGTTACAAGTCCGAGTTTTGTCATCTTAAATGAATATAAAACAGGAATCATACCTGTTTATCATTTTGATTTATACAGACTTGAAAAAGAAGGTATAAGCACAATAATTAATGAACTTGAAGAATATTCCGAAGGAAAAATATTAACATTAGTTGAATGGGCAGAATTTTCACAAAATGCACTTCCTTTTGACAGAGTTGATATTACAATAGAATATTTAAGTGAAACTGAAAGAAATTTTAAATTTGATTTCATCGGAGAAAAAAGCGAAAGTATTATAAGAAGGTTAAAAAATGAAATTGCTTGCATTTGATACTTGTTTTAACAAATCATACATAGTACTTAGAGAAAATGATAAAATTCTTTCATATAAAATAATTGAGAGCACAGAAAAGAATTATCATAGCGCATATTTGATACCCGAATTAAAAAAAATATTAACAGATAACAAAATTTTAATAAAAAATATTGATGCAATAGCTGTAAATATTGGTCCGGGCAGCTTTACAGGCATAAGAGCAGGCATAACCATAGCAAGAGTATTGGCACAACAATTCAATACAAAGTTAATAGGAATACCTTCTATGGAAATACTTGCAAAATTAAATACAAATAAAAATACACTTGTAGCACTTGATGCAAGAAAAAATAAAGTATATTTTGCAGGATACACAAATGGCAAACAAACAATTGAACCCTGTTTAATAGATAAAGACGAATTATTATCCAAAATATATACTGATGATTTTCCGATAACGGATAAATCAATATCAGATTATTTAAAAGCTAATTCTATAAATCATTTGTGTTTTGAAGATAAAGATGAAGATTTAGGAATATTTTTATCTGATATTGCAATGGAAAGATTAAAAAATAATGATGATTACAACTGGGCAAAAGTAAAACCTTTATACATACAAAAACCTTCAATTACAATGCCGAAGGCGGTAAAAAATGCCTAGTTCGCAATTATTGGGATGTCTTATAACAATTATTATAATTGCATTAATTATTGCTTTCATAAAGGAATTTTGGTGGCTTATAGTCGGAATTATTTTAATTTCCATAGTTTCTTATTATTTAAAATTGATTTATGAAACAATAAAGCGGAAAGATGAAGAAAAGAAAATCAATTATAATCCCCAGATGGGAGAAGTATACAAAGTTTGTCCGTTTTGTAACACAAAAGTTAAAGTAACAGAAACAACCTGTCCTAATTGTAAAAGAGCATTAAACTAAATTAACAGTCACTTGTAAATAACATCTGTTTAATTGTAAAATCTAAATATAAATTTTTAAGGAGAAAATATGGCTAATATAATTGAAGGAATGTTAACTGTTAATAACGAAAAATTTTGTATTGTAATTGCAAGATTTAATGAATTTATCGGCTCAAAATTATTATCCGGAGCTATTGATGAATTAATGAGACACGGAGTAAAACAAGAAAATATAGATGTAATCTGGGTTCCAGGAGCATTTGAAATACCTCTTGTTTCAAAGAAAGCGGCAAAGACAGGAAAATATAGTGCCATAATTACATTAGGAGCAGTTATAAAAGGCTCAACTTCTCACTACGATTATGTATGTGCCGAAGTTTCAAAAGGAGTAGCTTCTGTTGGTTTAGAAAGCGGGATTCCGGTAATTTTTGGTGTATTAACTTGTGATAATATAGAACAAGCCATTGAAAGAGCCGGTACAAAAGCCGGAAATAAGGGTTCTGATGCTGCTAAATCAGCAATAGAAATGTCAAATTTATTATCTAAAATTTAAATCATCATAAGAGGTAAAATATGCCTAAAGGGAAATATCCTGTTGAATACTTTTTAAATCCTAATATAAATAAACCGATAGAAGATATATATAAAGATATCGATGCATATTCGGGTGAATTTTTTGAAGATGAAGATTTACGTATGCATACGGATTTAATTGTTATTTTACCCCCATTAAAATATGAAGGTAAAGTTACTAAAGGGATATTTATGAGTCAGGGTGTTGATTATCTGTATAAGATATCACCAAACATCGGCAAATTATTTTTTTCAATGGCATATACAATGTGGTCATCATATCCTTGGTCAAAAATGGCAGATGTATATTTAACTTGTTATAAAAATCAGCCGAGAGAAGACTGGTATTTTAGCAATAATCCTGACAAAAAGGATAAAATATTAATACCTTTGCAGGATGCTGATTTTACAAACGAATATTGGTTATGTCCCGAATTCAATACACCGAGAGATATAGACATATTATATGTTTCAAGGATATCTAAAGTAAAAAACATACCAATTTTAATAGAAGCATTAAAATTATATCAACAGAAATATGGTATAAAACTAAAAGTAACAATGATATTAGGCAGTTCTCCGGACAACAAGAAACCGGCGGCACAAGAAATACTAAATGATATAAAAACAAAATATGGCGACATAAATGAATATGTTAATTTAGTCGATGAAGTAAAATATATAGACATGAAAAAATACTATTCAAGAGCTAAATTTACCATATTAACCTCATTAATAGAAGGAAAAAACAGAACCATACAAGAATCAATGTCTTGTAATACACCCGTAATTGTTTTCAAAGATCATAATAAATGGGCGAGAGGCTCGCACGAGTTATTTTATAAAGATTCCGGATTATATGTACCCGAATTTTCAGCAGAATCTCTTGCGGATACGATACACGACGGATTAACGAATTATAACGGAAGATTCTTTGCCAGAAGAAATTATTTGCAGAATAACGGCAGAAAAAACTTTATTAATAAATGTATAGACAGTATTCCATATTTTAAAGAGAATCTGCCTGAATACGAAGAAGGCAAAATTCAAGATAATTTATGGGTTGATTTAGCTATGCAGGACAACTATCAATTGAGTTTTAATGAATTTTTATACGGAAAGAATACTGCAATACAACACGTAAAAATGAACGAAAATAACCATTCTTTGATAGACTTCTTTTATTCAAGATTTGGAATAAGATAGTATTTTATCCCCAATAAGCTTGATTATGATTTTTGAATTTTGTCTTTTAATACAAATAGATTTGCTAAAATCGTACCTGATATTGAATGCCATACACAAGAAACAGCAGAAATGATTGCAGCTTCGGGAATCAGAGTGAAATGTTTTGTAGCCAAGACAGTAGCCAATCCTGCATTTTGCATACCTACTTCAATCGAAATAGTTCTTTTTTTCGGTTCTGACATTTTAGTAGCAGCACCAATTGTCCAGCCAGCAATATAGCCTATCAAATTATGGCAAAAAGCAGCAAGAAAAATGACCACGCTCGATTTTATAAATGAGCTGCCGAAATGAGAAACCACTCCTCCAACAATACAAGCTAAGCCGATAACAGAGAGTCCCGGCATAACTTTGCATATTTGAGGAAACATTTCATTTTTTCTAAATATATAATTTAACGTAACACCGGTAATAACAGGGAAAATCGTTACAATTAATACGGATTGAAACATTCCTATAACATCAACATTAACTGATTCCTTTGCTAAAAAATACACTAATGTCGGAGTCATAACAGGTGCTAATAATGTTGATACGGCAGTCATTCCGACGGAGAAAGCAACATCACCTTTGCATAAAAAAGACATTATATTGGATGAAACTCCACCGGGGCAGCACCCCACCAATATTAAGCCGATAGCAATTTCCTTTGGCAAATGAAATATATGAACCAAACTAATAGCAATTATCGGCATAAAGAAATATTGTGCAAATGTACCGATACCAATATCAAACGGGCGCTGTAACAGAATTTTAAAATCATTAAGAGATAACGTCATCCCCATAGTTAACATAATTATGCCTAAAATTATTGTTTGAGTATCACCTTTTACCCACATGAAAATATCAGGAAAAAAATATGTAATAATTGCTATTATAATTATGAAAATTGATGTTTTAGATGATAAAAATCCGCTGATTTGTTGAACTGTCTTTAGCATTATCTCCAGCCTTCTTATTTTTTTCATAATAACACAGAAATATTAAGCTTTGTTATTGAAATTTCAATATAAACAGCAAAATAATTAATTTTTCAATTTTGTATCAGATGAAAAAGGAAGAAAGTATGAAAATTTTACCAATTTCTAATTATAAAGTTGGAAGTAATACTTCAGTAAAACAAAATAATAATTTATTATATAAGAATGAAACAGATAGTTTTTCACGCACTACTAACGGTTGTTTAAAAGAAAAAGAATTTAAAATTGATAATTTTATCAGTTTTTACGGAATTATAAAGAGAAATAGGAATGATGAATATTCCTATGAGGAATTTATAAAAGCAGCTGACAAAAGTTGTTTAAACACAATAGAAAATATAACAGCAAATATAAAGCCTGAAAATCTTATTGGAACGGGAGCTAATTCTAAAGTATATAAATTTGATAATGAGAAACTTGATAAATGGGTATTAAAAGAAGATAATAAACCTTTTGATAAACCTGTTGACGAATTATTTAAAGCAGTAAAAGACGACTTTCAAGGTTATAATGTAGGTCAGGAAATTGCAATATCGGGAGACAGATACAGAATACTCAAAAAAATCACAGGAACACCTCATTCAATATCCGATTGGTCAGGCAAAATTAATAGCGGAATTAAAGTAAACAGAGAAGAATCTTTGAAATTTTTAAATTCATTGAACATAATACAACAATTTCCGCAATCAAGCTTTGATAATTATGCATACGATTTAAAAATGCTTGAAGATAAAGACTATAAACAAGATAGTATTAATCCGAATAATATATTAATAGATTATGATAAACAAAAAATACAAATTATCGATTTTTTTAAAGCTGTAAATCCGGCTCATATTAATTCTAAACAAGACTTAATAAATGCATTGCTTGATTTTTCATTATTTAGCTGTTTTTATGAGAACTTAAACGAGAAAGAACAAACACAATTAGTTGAAAGTGCAAATACTATCATAAATAAATGTACAATTGCCTCAAAAAAAGCAGGTTTAAAACAAGACGAAAAAACATATTTAGACTTTCTTGCTAATGTTGATAAATATTTTGGCCGGTTCTTAGTTGATAAAGGCGGAAATTATAAAACCAGATATAATTTGATGAAAAATATATTGGCAGGAAATAACAGCCGCAGTTTTGATGCAAAATCATTTTTGCAGAAATTAAGTCAAGAAAATGCACAAAAGAAATATTATTTTTCCAAAGAAACTGCTGGGAAAATTGAATATTATGATAAAATATTACCCAATGCAGAAGCAATACAAAGCCTTGAACAGTTGGATAAATTAAATATTGCTCAGAAAAAACAGTTTATAGAAGAATTTTGTTCAATGACTGGATTTCCTGATTTTGAAGCCGTAACACAAAATATAGAGAAAGAATTTAATTCTTCAATCCATCATTTGGCAGAAGAAGAAAATTTCGATGTAAAATTTACAGGTTATGATTCAAATTGTTCTGTCGGAAGGAAATTAGCAATCCCCGGAAGTGATTGCGACGGATTATTTATGATAATAGATACAAAAGCACATAAAGAACCATGGTATGCAGGGAAAATAAGATGGGATTTCAAAGACAGGGTTAATCAAAGAATTTTATCAACACCCGCAAATCATTTACCTGAAGTTTTAAGTACAGGTTTTATTGAACAAGGTTTGGAAATAGCACAATCTGCATTTGAAAAATGTAATTTCTCAAATGCAGACTTAAACAGATTTGAAGAACTTTTAAATGATGATACTAACGATTTTGTAAAATCAGCAGAGTTTAATATAAGAATGGCGCAAAAAGTGCCTGAGGGAATTCAAAACAGAGACTTATATTACAAAACAGCAATGCTTGCAGAAATTATTAGAGATGGTGTAGTTAGCGAAAATAATTTAGATAAAGAACTATATAACAAAATTATAAATTCTCCTTTATATAAATATAGTAATTTAATGAAGCAAAAAGGACTAAAACATTCGTTAAAAAGTAAATATATAGCAAGACAATCACTTAAAGAAGATTTTTATAAATTAAATACCGATAATCAATTTCAAATGATAAAAGATATAATATATTTTTCTTTAGGAAAAGTTCAAAACAACGAAAATAAAAAATACTTTTATAATCAAAATACCGGCAGCAATAATGAAATGGGCAACATTGAAAAGATGTACGAATTGGTTATGAATATACCTTATAATGGCAATTAGTATTAGCAATTTTAATGAAAACAATTCTTGCGAAACCGGTAAATAATATGTTTTTTAAGTAATTTATCACGAAAGCGACTCTGCTTAGACTCAAGGAGAGAATATGAAATTTCAACATAAAAAATACCCCGGAGGCGATTCGAACGCCTGACCCACTGCTTAGAAGGCAGTTGCTCTATCCAGCTGAGCTACCGAGGCTTAGATATAATCCTCAAATATATTCAGCTGGATAGAGTTAATTCTATCGTTTGTCTGAATTTTACTTCGTAAAATATCAGACAGGCAGCTGAGCTACCGAGGCTTATGTATAAATTAAAACATATAAATATATAAATTCAAGAAATATTTTTTTATTTATAAAATTAAATTGTAACAATTGTAAACAAGTTTTGGAGTCAAGGCAATTAAAATAAAAAAAAATACTTTATATATATAAGTAGATAGGAGCACTATACATGAGTCCAATTAACGGATTAAGGTTTGGAAATAACGATTTGCTTGAAAAATACAAGCAAATGCAGACAGGTTCTGTCCGCCAGCCTCAAAATGAAAATCCGTATAGACAAATAGAACCAACCGAAAGCACAAAAGCTGCTGTCGGAAGTGCGAATAATGAGAATATTGTCTGGAACATAGTTTCAGAAGGTGTAGATAATTCAAGAAAATTTAATGTTGATAATTCAAAATTCGGAGAGAATACAACTGCAACCAATCCAAATAACGTAAAAGGTATTGATGGTTCGCAAAATGTTGAATTTAATCCGTTTAGAGGAAATGCCACAAATCCGGCAATTTCAAGTCTGGAAAATCCGTTCGGAATCACTCGTGAATTTACGGATAGTTTGAGTCGTTTTGACTACAAACAACCTTTTGTAGGCAGAAAACATGACTGGAATGCATAAATAATTGATTAAAAATTAATTTTTTTATATAATCTTCATATGAAGAATCTTTATAATATGGATGATTGGGCAGATGTTTCGAACTGCAGACTCGGTGAAATTTTACTTGAAGCAGGTAAAATCAATTTGTTCCATATTTCCATGGTATTGGACATACAAAGATTCAAAAAAATGCCAATGGGTGAAATCTTTCTTGCAATGAAGGTTATAAGTAAAAAAGATTTAGAACAGGCATTATTAGTACAAAAAACGATACAGAAAAGATGCCAAAATGCATAAATTATTTAAAAATATATTTATAGTTTTATTCACATTACTTACACTGAACAATATATCATATTCAGATGTACTTGAATTTGCACAAGTAAGCGATGTACACTACACTTTAAACAATACAACAATGGACAGATATCTGTACTTTTTAACCTTATCATTGAAAAAAACAAATCCTGATTTTGTTGTATTTTTAGGCGACAATGTTGAAAAATCAAAAGAAGAAAATGTTATCGGCTTCATGCGAGATATTCATTCAATAAGAACTCCATACTATGTTGTTCTCGGGAAAAATGATGCCCATAAATTAAGCGGTATAGAAAAAGAAACTTATTTGGATATTGTAACAACCTTTAATCGCAACCAAAGAGAAAAAGATAAATATTATTATTTCAAACCAAACAGCAAATTTGTATGTGTAGTATTAGATGATAATCCCGATTTTGCACAGTCAAAGCATGGTGAAATACCGGATGAGCAGCTGGAATGGCTTGATAAATTACTAACAAAATATCCTAATAAATTATTTTTAATATTCCACCATAGTCCGTTAATTCCGCCAAGAGTTGAATATAAACTTTCAATGATTAATACGGAAAAATATAGTGCTATGCTAAACAAACACAACAATATACTTTTAATTTCATCAGGACACTATCATCAAGATTCAATTCAAACCGATGAAAGAGGAGTAAGGCATATTTCCGCACCGGCATTTAAAGATATACCTCACTCATATCAATTGATTAAAATCGACTATAATGAAAAAACATTAAAATCACCTAAAGATATTGAAATTACAGTTACAAAAGTAAAAGTATAGCTTTTAATGTTTCATAATATAGTTTCTTGCACAATTAAACATTTCTTCTGCAAGTTCTTTATTGGCATCAAGATTAAACCCTGACGTTTTTAACAGTTGTTTAAACCTTAATTCCCAATATTGGTATATTTCTTTTTTATCAACATCAAGAATTTTAGCCAATACAGAAACGTCTTCCCAATCAAGAGGCAAAGGTCTTGCACCTCTTAATAAATCGACCATATCAAGACGCTGCTTTCTTGGAAAAGATTTTAAAAATTGAACGGTTGAAATATTCTTTTCTTTTAATTTATCTTTTATAAATTCTATAGTTTCATCAATCAAAATAGGATCTTGGGGAATTTTATATTCACTGAATTCTTCAGGTGAAATATCCATAACAGTAGCAATTCTTTCTAATGTTGTACTTCTTGTTGAAAACGGAATAGTTTCATCTATAAGATTGTAGACATAAGAAAGAGTAACACCAATCATTTGTGCAAAATCTTTTTTATGAAGCTGTGTATTTTCTAAAAAATTATAAAGCATTTCACTGCTTTTCAAGGCAACAATCGTATCTTTTTTATTAGTCATAATCATTTCTCCTGTTTTTTTATTATAATTAAACATAAGAAAATGATTTTAATTGGTAAGTAGAATAAATTTTCGGATAATTTATAAAGAGGTAATAATTATGAAACTTGTTATATGTTTAGGAAATCCCGGAGCAAAATATGAAAAGACAAGACATAATGCAGGTTTCATGTTTGCAGACATACTGGCTCAAAAAATAAACTGCCAATTTAATAATGAAACAAAATTTAAAGCACATATAGCAAAAGGTGTATATAACAACGAAGCAATTTGGATAATAAAACCACAGACCTATATGAATTTATCGGGTGAAGCACTTAGTGCATTAAAGAATTTTTATAAAATTGATATAAACACCTTATTTGTGGTTTTTGATGATATTGCATTAGATACAGGAGTAATAAGATTCAGACCAAAAGGCTCAGACGGCGGACACAACGGAATTAAATCAATTATAATGCATGCTGGCACTCAAGACTTTCACAGATTAAAAATCGGCATAGGCCCGCAGCCTCCCTTTATGAAATCAGAAGATTTTGTATTACAAAATTTTGGTAAAGAACAAACAGAGGTTTTAAATACTGCATTAAACCGTGCAGTAGAGGCATTTTTATTTTATTGCGATAACGATATAACAAAAGCTCAAAATAAATATAACTAATAACATAAATAATATTATGATTAGTTTTTTCTTAAAAATTAGAGCAGATGAAAAAATATAAAACGCCCATAACGTAATGAGCAATAAATGTTTTGCTATACGACGGCACGTCGAGCACTGTTTGAGCGAAGCGAGTTTGCGAGACCAATGTATAGCAATTACAATTTATTAGCGAATGAAGTTCAGGGCGCGAGTTTCTTTCTGACCGCTTTCTTTGCCCGCCCAAAGAAAGCGGTCAACTTAAAACTAAAAATTAAATCAAAAAAGCTTCATCAACATATAATGCTGACAGATAATATATTCATAATATTATTTATGAAAAAAAGAGGGCATAAAGCCCTACTGTCTGGAATTAAGAATAGTTGGAAGTATGAAAAAGATAC
>JAEEGL011267170.1_pt1 | contig 22649 bp, 34 predicted proteins | sample 9134231 | NCBI WGS metagenome assembly JAEEGL01 (sample SAMN16246548, study PRJNA631951) | gut metagenome | biome: gut microbiome; feature: rumen; material: fiber-attached | host: Bos | place: Iran: Karaj | collected 2018-10
AACGTTGTGGGTTATGTATTGGAACTTCAAAAATGGAATGCCGTTTTTGAAATGAACAAACAGGGTTTCCCTGTCAAAGACAAGTTAAGCGATTTTGCTGACATGTCTTTAGACGAAATCTATGCCGTTCTGCAAGCGCAGATTAACAACACATTTTTGAAACATAGCGACAGTTTAAATAAGTCCTATGACGTAAGCGACGATATAGACCAGTTGATTATCGACTTGCAGAACGGAGCAGAAATCGGATTACCGTTTTATGAAATGCCATTGCTTAATCAGCAGACAGGCGGATGTATGTTGGGTAACATTACGTTGGTTGGCGGTGTCACAAACGCAGGCAAATCTACCTTCATGAGAAACGTACATCTACCGGCACTCATTGCGCAGGGCGAGAAATGTGTAATTATGATTAACGAGGAGGACTTACAGCGTGTACAGAGGGAACTGATTGTTTGGTACATCAATAACGAATTGCATTTCGAGTTTCACAAATACGCTCTGAAAGAGGGTGTGTGGAATGAGAGTATGAAAGCCCACATTGCACAGGCGGTAGAGTGGCTGAAGTCAATGAAGGAACAGCATTTACTAACTGTAATTCCGTTCCGAACATTTACAACGGCCAATGCGATTAAGGTTATTAATAAGTATTCTGCACTTGGTGTTAAGTATTTTGTGCTTGATACTTTTAAAGCCGATAGCACAAGTGCCCCAAACGAAAACGTCAGAATACAGATGGCTCAGAATATGATAGCTCTGTATGACACTGTCAAATCGGCAAGTAAAAACGTACATTTGTTTTGTACAATTCAGTTGAATAAGGCTGCCGTAAGACAAACGTATTATGCCCTAGATAACATTGGCGAAAGTAAAAACATTGCCGACATTGCTTCTACGGTAATCATGATTAGGAAAGTATTCGAAAATGAAAAAGCCGGAGGCTCGAAGGAACTTAAAGTTTACAGAGACGAGATTGACTCACAGGGTATTGTTCGTCAGAAACTTATCCCGTTAGACCCACGCAAAAACTATCAGGTGTTCTTTGTTGTTAAATCAAGAGAGGGTTCAACAGACAGACAGATTGTTTGTGAGGTTGACTTCAGCAGAAACATCTATATTGAGATTGGGTATTGTTATGTAGAAAACATTGTAGAATAAGTATAGGAGAAATTAAAATGATAAGAGTAGAATATGAAAATATGTTCAATTTAGAAGGTGCCATAAGAGGTATGCGTAATCCTCTTGCAAGTTGGGACAAGAGTGATAGCGAATTCTATCCTTGGGACGAATCGTCTGATGAAATTGGAGAAAATGATATGAACCTTATGCGCCGACTTTACAAGGCCGGTTCTGAACACAGGAAGTATCTGCGCCAGATATTTGTTTCGATGGACATTACTGCACCATTATATTGGTGGAAAGAATTCGATACCTATAAAGTGGGCACGGTTGCCAATAGTTGCAGCACGATGCACACTATCCATAAGAAGGAATTTACAGAAGATGATTTTAGTCACGAAAAGTTAATGAATGAAACCGATGTGCCGTTTTTCTCTCCTAGAGGAACATTAGGACAAATCATCAATACATTAAATTATTGTCGTGAAAAATACTTAGAAACCCGAGATAAGAATTGGTGGTGGCAAATGATTCAGTTGCTCCCATCTTCTTACAATCAGAGGAGAACAGTAACAATGAATTACGAAAATGTTGTTACGATTATCAAACAAAGAACGGGACACAAGCTTGATGAGTGGAATGATTTTATAAAAATATTAAAAGAGTTGCCGTTTGTAAATGAAATTATAGAAGATACAGAGTAAAATAGAGGAGATATGAATAGTAAGACACTTCAACAATATATTATTGACAACAATCTGGTGCCGACCATTCTGACAGACCTTCGGTGTAAGAACATCCGTGAGTCTGAAAAGGAATTCAGGTCAACAAAGCCAGATGGCAATAACCCAACATCTCTTGCTGTAAGCAAGAGCGACTTAAAAGTGTATTGCTATTCGGACAACTGGCACGGCAACATCTATACGCTTTGCATGGAAACTTTGCACATCAGCTTTGGCCAGACTATGAAATATTTGCATGCTCTGTTCGGTCTGATATATGAATACAGTCCATGGCAACAGGATGTTGCGACAAATAACGTGTTGAGTGTGTTCACTCAGTACCAAAACAGAAATCTGTTTGATAATTCTCGTTTGCAAAATGAGATTCCGGATGTTGAATTGCCAAACTACGAACCGTATTTGCATGTCGATTGGATTAAAGAAGGAATAACAGAGCGAGCAAGAAACAAGTTTGATATTCAGTATGACGGGAACAGGAAGAAGATTATTATTCCTCATCGTCATTATGAAACCGGGAAGATTGTTGGTATTATGTCAAGGACAACAATGCCATTCCCAGATTTGTTTGGGATTCCGAAATACTACCCCATTGTCCCCTATGCTAAGGGCAATAACCTATATGGATTATATGAGAACTATGAATCAATTATTGAAAAGGGGTATGTGGTGGTATATGAAGCAGAAAAAAGTGTGCTGAAACGTTGTAGCCGACATGATGATACCGGTGTTGCGGTATGCACGCATAGTATTACCAATACGCAAGCAGAAATACTTATCAGCTTAAATGTAGATATTATTATTGCTTGGGACAAAGATGTGACCGACAGGGAGATTTTCAAATCTTGCAGCAAGTTTGCGGGAATCCGTAATGTGTATTACATCAAAGACACAGAGGGTCTGTTAGGGGAAAAAGATTCTCCGGCGGATGCCTCTGAAGAAGATTTCCAAAAATTATTTAAGAAAATGATAAAATATGCTTGACAAATTGAATGAATTGTGGTATAATATTAGTAGAAAGTTGAGGTTGAATATGGAGATTAAAACATGTGAAGAGTATGTGTTAGCAGAATTAGACAAGACGGCCAAAGAGCTTGAGGCGTTACAAAAAAGATATGATGGATTGCAGGAAACATACGCTTCGTTACATCAAAGACATGAAAAACTTTTAGAAAATTATTATCGAGTAGTAGAGTTTGTGGAGGGAAAGTAATATGGATTATATGGAATTTGCAGAAAGCATTAAAGCAAAGTATAACGTAGACCATATCTGGAGTTTCTCAAAGTTAAACTCTTTCTCGCAAGACCCGTATGAATGGTATCTGAAGTACATCATGAAGGAGCCGTCAGACAAAGAAGGACAGAACGCCTACGGAGTATATGGCAACATGGTTCATGACATTATGGAAGATTATTATAACGGCAAGATAGCCCGGGAAGATTGCGGAAAAGTATTTCAGGAAAAGTGGGATGAATTATCCCTGCTCAACCTGCGTTTCAATTATCAGGATGATGCGAGTGAGAAGAGGTTAAAAGATAAGTATCATAACGACCTTGTTGACTTCTTCGACAACTTCGCAACAATCAGCCAAGAGAACGAATGTGAAGTTCCCATTGATGTTTTACTTGAAGATGAAGAAGGTAAGGAAGCTTTCTTCGGATACATTGATTTCTTAAGCAGAAAAGATGATAAGTATTATATCATCGACTATAAGACAAGCACGATTTATAGTAAGAATAAAATGGAAGAACACGCTAAGCAGTTGTTATTATATGCTACCGGATTACAGCAGAGAGAACATTGTGACCCCAGTAACATTAAGGTGGGTTGGAACTTCTTAAAGTACGTCACTGTGGGCGAACGGCTCAAGAACGGAAGCATTAAGGAGCGTAACGTAGAACGCTGTGAGTTGGTTGCGAAATTAGAAAACTCAATTAAGAAATGGCTCAAGGATTATGCGTATAGCGAAGACCTTTATCAGCAGGCTTTAATTACAAACGATATGAGCAAGTTGCCCGAAGAAGTTATAGACAAATTTACTTTCCGGGATTGTATCGTCACGGTAGATTTTGACGAACAGATTCAGAAAGAGACAGCCAAAGAACTTCTGGCTGAATGCCGAAAGATAAATGCTATCGTAGATGAATACAACAGGACGCAAGATGATATGCTGTTCTGGTGGGAGCCCACACAGAGAGATGAGTTCTGGTTATACAACCTGTGCAGTTATTCTTCTAATCTGCATAAGCCATTCAAGAAGTATTTGGAAGAAAAAGAAAAGGCAATGTCTGAGACGCCTTGGTTAAACAAGTCTCAGAAAGAAGAAAATCCATTAGATAGTTTCTTTAACACCCTCTAGGAGCCACAGAGAGGTCTTCTAAGAGATGTTTAAGGATGTCCCAATATAAGTATACCTTTTGGGACAAATATAAAAGCAGAACGAAAGGAGGAGGCTTGTGAAGAATTATACCGTATTGCACTTGCACGATGATAGAAGTTTGCTCGATAGCTGCACCAAGTTTGCAGACTACGTAAAGTACGCACAGGAACTTGGACAAACAAGTATTGCTTTAACCAATCATGGTGTCATTTATAACTGGGTTTCTAATAAAGAAATGTGCGATAAGCATGGGTTAAAATACATTCATGGGGTTGAAGTATATCTTACCTCCGCTTTAGAACCAAAGGTTCACGATAATTATCACACTATATTGTTGGCGAAGAATTATGAGGGTGTTAAGGAAATTAACCGCTTAGTTTCGCTGAGTAATTCTGAAAGCCATTTCTATTACAAGCCTCGCCTTTCATTCGAAGAGTTCCTTAACATTAGCGATAACGTCATTAAGCTTAGTGCTTGTCTGGCTTCTCCGTTGAATGCTAAGGAAGTACAACAGAACTTCGCACAGTTTGAAAAACTTGTAAAGCACTATGACTATCTCGAGATTCAGCCGCACAATTGTGACGAACAAAGAGAGTTCAACCGGTTGCTTTACAAATGTGCGCAGAAATATAACAAGCCGTTAGTGGCAACAACTGATACGCACGCCTTAAACGAATATAAGGCCGAATGTAGAAAGATGCTTCTTCAGAGCAAGAACATTACATTCCAGAGTGAAGACAGTTTCGATTTGACCTACAAGACATATGATGAACTTGTAGAGATGTTCGCTAAACAGAACGCACTCCCCGAGGAAGTTTATCTGGAGGCAATCGAAAACACAAACGTAATTTCAGATTCTGTAGAAGATTTTGTCCTAGATAAAACCGCCAAGTACCCTATCTTATATGATGATGATGAAAGTGTAATCAAACAGAGAATCTCTGAACGCTTTCAGGAAAAGATTAAGAACGGTATTATAAAGCAGGATGAAATAGAACAATTCAAACAGAATATCAAAGAAGAGTTTGAGGTTTTTAAAGCCACTAACATGCTTGGCTTTATGCTTTCCATGTCCGAACTGGTCGAGTGGTGTCATTGTAATGACATACCGACCGGATTCGGCAGAGGAAGTGTGTGCGGTAGTAGTATCGCATACATCTTAAATATTATTGATGTCAACCCCGTTCAATTCAAGACAATATTTTCACGTTTCTGTAACAGAAACAGAATTGAATTGGGAGATATAGATGTCGACTTCCCTCCGTCAATGCGTGAAAAGGTGTATGAGCACATCTTTAATCAGTTTGGCGAAGAGAGGTGTGCATATGTTCTCGCTCTTGGCACGATTAGTGACCGTGGGTGTATTGACGATATTGCCAGAGGTCTTAAGAACGCTGATGGCAACCGCCGCTACTCCCTTGAAGAGACCGAGGACATTAAGAACTTGTACGAACAGTCTCCTGCCGACGCTAAAAAGCAGTACGCCGACCTGTTCTATTACTTCGACGGCATGATTAATACGTATATCAGCCAGAGCATGCACCCCGCAGGAATCATTATCAGCCCCGTTGTTCTCGACGAAGAATATGGGACGTTCTATAGTGATGGTCTGCGTATTCTGCAGCTTGATATGGAAGACAGCCATGATGTCAACTTGGTTAAGTATGATATTCTGGGTTTGAAATCCATTGCCGTCATTAATGACGCCTGTAAACTTGCCGGAATACCATATCCTCTATCACACGAGATTAATTGGGAAGACGAAAACGTTTACGATGAAATTAAGTTGAGCCCGGTGGGCATATTCCAGTATGAAAGTGCATTTGCTTGGGATAGTGTAAAGAAATATGATTGTCATTCTGTGTTTGATTTATCGTTGGTCAACGCATGTATCAGACCAAGCGGAGAATCATATAGAGACGAGGTATTAAATCATATTGTTCACAAAAACCCCACAAAAGAGTTAGATGATTTACTCGCAGGGTCTGCCGGATTGATTGTATATCAGGAAGACACCATTAAATTCCTGCAAGAGATTTGTGGATTCAGTGGTTCAGACGCCGACTCGATTCGTAGAGCCATCGGTAAGAAAGATGTTGATTATATTAACAAGATGCTCCCGAAAATTGTGGACGGGTACTGCGCTCACTCTGATAAACCACGACGTGAAGCAGAACAGGAAGCTAAAGACTTCGTACAAGTCATTCAGGACAGTTCGTCCTACTCATTTGGCTATAACCACTCCGTAGCATACTCCATGATTGGGTATCTCTGCGGTTGGTTGCGCCACTATTATCCGTATGAGTTCATAGTATCGTATCTGAACAACGCTCAGAACCAAGATGACCTTAACACGGGCGCCGAACTGATAAAGGCAAAAGGATTAACCCTTAAACCGATTCAGTTTCGGCATTCCCGTAACGGATATTACTTCGACAAACGTGAAAAGGCTATTTACAAAGGTCTTGATTCCATTAAGACGCTGAGCGAGAAGTGCGCAAACGAATTAGAGGAACTTGGAAAGACGTTCGAGGGTTCATTCTATGATTTGTTAACGCAAATTACGCAGGCGAACACCAAACAGATAAAAGTATTGATATTGTTGAACTATTTCAGTGAGTTTGGCAAGAGTCAGAAGCTGTTAAAGTATTACTATTATTATCTTGCGCTTAAGGGAAGAAAAGAATTTGCAAAAACACTAATAGATACCGGCATAACTGCAGATGAAACCTTCAAAAGTGGTGTTCGGAGTGATACATCGTCAATTTCTATTCATTTTGAACTGCCATTACCGGACATTAAATGCTTCTGCTACAAAGAAACACAGAAAAAGTATTCTGATTTTGATTATGAATACTATCTGAGGTGCTTGTGGAAAGAAATTGAAGACGAATCTATGCCGCTAGACACTCTACTCAAGAGCGAGATGTATTTTGCGGGTAAACTATCATATGTTAACCCCAAATTAACCGGTATTTACATGGTTGTCGAGGCAAAGGTATATGGCTCAAATAGTGCGGCATACTTAACGCTGTATGATTTGAGTACCGGAGAAGAAATCAAAACAAAAACCACGAATCAAATTACGCCATTGGCTATGTACTCTGTTATTAAGGTGACAAGATGGAAAGAAGCCTATAAAAAGACCAGAGTTGTTAAAAATGGCAAGGTTAAGTGGGAAGATACAGATGAAAAGTATAACATTTTGGAAGATTGGATATTAATTAAGTAAAAAAAAAAAAATAAAAAAGTACTTGACAAAACGATATAAATGTGGTATTATTATAGTAGAAAAGGAAGTGATATGTATGACAAGAGAAGAATTATTTGAACAAAACCAGAAATTAGTTCCGTACGTTATGACGCACGAACTCAACCTCGACCAGAGGGAATTTGATTATGAAGACCTTATGCAAGAAGGCTATATCATACTCTGGGAGGCTACCGAAAAGTATGACGAATCAAAAGGGAACTCGTTCTCTACGTTCGCATGCAGTTGTATTACCAACAGGCTTTTGAAGAAGTTGACAAAGGCCGAGCGGAAAAGACACAAACGTTTCTACTATGATAAGAATGCTTCGCTCGATAGACTTGTGGAAGATAGCGTCCCGGCTTACGCTCTGACCCCGGATACCAGTCGTGATTATGACAAGGAGCTGTGGTCTACTTTGTGTGCGTTAAAGACAGACAGTCTTCCGTCCGTCCTGCTGTGGGAGCACTTGTACGAAGGGTATACTTGCGAAGAACTCAGCAAGAAGCATGGGATTGTTTATGGAACTGTTGCTAATTACATTAGTCAAGAAAAGAAAAGGCTTCGTGAAGCTGTGCGATAAGATGGAGGGTAATAAATGAGAGTACAGAAACGAAATGGCACCACACAGGTGTATGATGATGAAAAAATTTACAACGCCATTATGGGTGCGGTAAATGACATTGGTGAACCCGTTAACGAGGAAATTGTAAAACGCATTGTAAAAGACATTACAACGTCTCTGGTAGATTCTGGAGAGGATTGTGTCAATATTGAAACCATTCAGGATATGGTAGAAGACAAGCTGATGAACAGCTCTCTGAAGAACGTTGCTAAGCAGTACATCAAATACCGCTACAATCGAGAAAGAGTGAGAGATAGTAAGTCAGCCTTAATGCAGAGAATTAAAGAAAAACTGTTCGCAACGAACGTTGAGAACCAGAACGCCAACTTAGACGAAAGAAGTTTCAGCGGAAGACAGAATGAAGCCAATCGTGTTGTTATGAAAGAAGTTGCTCTGGAAGATTGTATGAGTGAGATGGCTGTGAACAATCATGTTAACAATAGGGTTTATGAACATGATTTAGATTCATTTGCCGCCGGTATGACTAATTGTTTATCAATCCCCTATGATAGTTTATTAAGGGATGGCTGTAAAACAAAGCAGTGTAGTATTCGTCCGGCTCAATCTATCAATTCTGCCTCCCAGTTAATTGCCGTTATTATGCAGCTTCAAAGTTTACAGCAGTTTGGTGGAGTAGCTGCTACCCATATTGACGAAACATTAGTTCCGTTTGTTAAAAAGTCGTTTAAGAAACATTATGTTGATGGCCTGCTATACATTGATGAGTTCGAACCGGCTCGTGATAGGGGTGTGGCTGAAAAAATGTTGAGTTTTGAAATCGAAATAGGTAATGATACCTGTTACGATTATTGCCCGGCCGCTTATAATTATGCTATGGATATGACTAAGAGAGACACTTATCAAGCAATCGAAGCTTTAATCCACAACCTTAATACCCTGCAGAGCCGTTCCGGTCAGCAGTTACCGTTCTCGTCAATTAATTATGGAGTATCAACATCTCCCGAAGGAAGAATGAGTACTGAGGCTATTTTGAAGGTGTCAATTAACGGAATCGGTCAGTTATACACAACCCCGATATTCCCGTGTGGTATATTTCAGAGTAAAAAGGGTGTGAATCGTAAGCCCGGAGACCCCAACTATGACTTGTTCAAATTAGCATTAAAGTCAACCGCTCGTAGACTATATCCCAATTACGTCAATTGTGATTGGTCGGTTGATGTGGCAGGACGCATGCTTGATGTAAAGCATAAGAGGGAAACAATTGCCAATTTATCTCCCGAAGACTTGGAAAAATTAACCGAATGGGTTAAGAATAATCCCAAGACTGCACGTGAATACAAGCTTGTCTTAGAGGACGACAAGGTGGTTGTTGATGAAAACATCATTCTCCCGGAAGAAATCACAAGCACAATGGGTTGTAGGACATACAACGGTTATGACATTAACTTTGATTTTGGTTATATCGTTCGTACGATTTTAGAGACAGGTAACCCGCCGAAGAACTATTTCCATTCTGGGAACCAGAAGGATGGAAGAGGAAACGCTTGCCCTGTTACAATCATTCTCCCAACTCTTGCCATGGAGGCTAAGGAGTTATCCGGAGATGTCGTTGATAACTTTATGGACATCCTTGACAGAACGATTTATGAAGCCAAGGACATGCTGATTGAACGCTACGAGTGGATGTGCGCTCAGGCTCCAGAGTCTGCGAGATTCATGTACGAAAACAATACTTGCTTAGGTTATATCCCTGAAGAGGGCATTAGAAGCGCACTCAAACATTTCACTCTGGTTATTGGTCAGCTTGGTCTTGCAGAAGCATTACAGATTCTGATTGGCACAGACCATACTACAGAAGAGGGAATGGCTCTGGCTAAGCAGATTGAACAATTGTTCAAAGACAGGTGTTCACAGTTCAAGAACAATTTAAAGTTAAACTTCGGCGTATATTATACCCCGGCAGAGAACCTGTGCTATACTGCGCTTAAGAAGTTCAGAGACAAGTATGGTGTTATCCCTAACGTTTCTGACAGAGAATTCTTTACCAACTCCATGCATGTTCCTGTCTGGAAGGAAATGTCCCCGTTTGAGAAGATTGATATTGAAAGTCAGTTAACGGGTTATTCTTCTGGCGGATGCATTACGTATGTTGAGTTAGAGTCTAGTGCTCAACACAATATCGAGGCTCTGGAAGAACTTGTCAATTATGCAATGGACAAGGATATTCCGTATTTCGCTATTAATCTCCCAAATGATACCTGCAATGATTGTGGTTTCACCGGTGAGTTTAACGACGAATGCCCGATGTGTGGTAGTAAGAATATTACTCAGTTAAGAAGAGTAACCGGTTATTTAACCGCTGACTATAAGACTACTTTCAACGACGGTAAGATTGATGAGGTTGAACACCGTGTAAAGCACAATCAGATTATAGAATAGGGTGGCGGCTATGAATTACGTAAAGATAGAAACATGTAGTATAGCTAACGGCACAGGATTCCGTGTGGTACTGTGGTGTAGTGGCTGTGGGCACCATTGTAAGGGCTGCCACAACCCCGAAACATGGGACAGGTATTGCGGTAAGCCGTTTGATGAAAAGGCCAAGGAGCTCCTCTGCGAGCTCCTGAGCAAGCCTTATATTCGTGGACTTACGCTGAGTGGTGGAGACCCAATGTTTCAGCCGAATATTAAAGAGGTTATTGAGTTGGTCAAGGAGTTAAAAGAAAGACTACCTGACAAAGACATCTGGATGTATACGGGTTATACCTTTGAAGAGTTGCAGAGAGATGTTGACCGCAAACAGATACTTCCGTATATTGATGTTATTATTGACGGCAAGTTCATTCTTGAACAGCGCAATATCACTCTGGCATTTAGGGGTTCTCCCAACCAACGTATCATTGATGTGCCTAGCACACTAAAAGAAAACCACGTTGTTCTAAAAAATATCAGTTAAAAAAAGAAGGGCAACGGGTATAATATATGTAGAAGGTTACACGCCGTTCCGGGTAGACTACCCGGGTAAATCCTTGAATGGTGAGACGTTCTAAAAACGGCGTTTCTTGCACATATTTGTATGAAAGAGATGGTGATAATATGAATAACAACAAATCAGTATTAGTAATAAACACTCCAACAAGTTGTAAGGATTGTGCTATCGTGTGTGGTAAGGCCTGCCCGGCTTTAGAGCACGTAGATTTATCCCCGTGCAAATCACTCGGTATAAGGCATAAAAAGTGTCCTTTGATTCCGTATCCAGAAACGATTGGACAATACATTAACTTTAACGCATACGTGTGGAGGATGGAAAATGAAGCCGATTAAATTAACAATTGATGAACCTCGTGATTATATTGCTGTTGGGCTTGTACTGAACGAAATCAAAGATTATTTAGAACCAAAAGAAGACATCTCGGATTTTAAAAAAACTATATCAGTTGATGTTGGAGCCGATGTATATGCGGTTACAATCGAAAGTCAAGACAGACAAATAAAGGTGCACATCCGTGCCAAACAAACTTTTGATGACATATTTGAAATGTGTGGGGAGATGTGTGATAATGAATAGTATGTATTTCAATGAAGAGAGTAGAGACTTGATGATGAAGTTTATTAAGAACCTCTGCGATATGTCTTATGATTATGATGGTGATATTAAGTATTATAACGATATTCACATCAAACCCGATGATTGCAACGCCTTTATCGTAGAATGGGAACAGCTACGATGGAATGACGAATATGGCAGCGGTTTCCGATATGTGGATGAGGAAGAAAACCAAGAGGTTTGTACTGATTTACAATACCCCGACGGCCATTATGAATATGTGCCTGTTGGTGCTGAAGAAGATTATCTTGACGAATGGCTCGACAAGAATCCGGGTTGGCATAAAGACATTTATGGGCATTGGTGGTGGAACACGACTGGAGATTCATATAGTTGTGCATGTACTTATAGTGTGGAGGAAAACCATGAGGAAAGTTAGGAGATACATTACAAGAGAACAGTTTGATGATGTTGCTAACGCAGAATATAAATCTGCATGGACTGTAGACAATGTGGTTGAACAGTGGGAATATTGTGGCTATGGTTATTATGGCTTTGAGGGCTATGGAATCGAAACTTCTCCGGAAGGCGACGAAAAGTATTACGTAGAATATCTTTTAGGTGATTCCTGTGACTAAAGAAAATTGGAAATTATTTTTCTTAATAATGATAAAGTCTATTGCAGCCATAGTTGCCGGTATGTTTGGCGTTGTTCTTGGCATAGCCCTCGCCATGTATATCATCTACAAAGACCAGTCATTATTACCAACATTTTTCGTGTTGTTAACCCTTCAAATAGTTGCGATTATATGTGTGCTGAAAATAAAGCTGAAATAATTAAAGTATATAGATATGAAATGCCGGATGGTGGTGGTGTTAATTTTACCTTAGACGGAGTTCACCGCCAATCTGGCATTCGTTTCCCCGAACAAAATGTTGTATATGGATATACATCAGAAGAAGGGCTGAATAAATATTTTATGTCTAGGGGAGGAATTCCGAAGGAATGTGCTATGATTGTTTACGAGATACCAAACACTGAGGTTATGGTTTCTGAATCTGGCCAAGCAATTTTTGACAAAAGTTTTGTTTTAGAAAGATTAAAAGGTTTAAAGGAGTAAATTATTAATATGAAATTAACATTTATAAACAGCAAAAAAGAAGAGCGGTTGCTTGCGACCTGCGAATCGATAGAAGAAGCCCAGAAGAAAATGTGGGAGTTTTTGAAAGAGCACAACTACACAACTTATTACTACAAAATAACAACGTTTGAAACAAAATGGGTGTATGACGTTGGTAGTTGGACTGAGTTCTTTGTGGTTTATAAAAATGATGATGTGGAGTTAAATAAATATAACTTATGGCAAGAAGCGAAGTAAAACCAAACCTGTCTATGACAGATGATATGTACAAGTTGTATGAAGAATTTGTAAAAGAGTGGGAAGAAAAAAACGGAAAAATAAACGACCCGCAAATTATCCCCTATGAATATCAAGAATTATTAAAAGAGACGAAAGAAAAAATCAAAAACATTCCTGTAATTGAAGCCATTCCTGTCAGATGGATTGAGGATTATATTGAAGAACGAACAAATGTTTTTGGGGATATGAATGTTGCTCTTATGTTGGAGCGTTGGAAAGAGGGATATAAGCCGTCTGTTCCGGATATTGGAGGAAAAGAAAATGCCGATGTATGCTAATGAAGATTGGGAATATATGTATGATGACCTTAACGAGTTCTTGGAAGCTCATAATCTCTCGGAGTTATTGCACGTCGCTTCTGATGCCGCAATGCGCTGGGAGAATAAGCGGAAAAGAGAAGAAGCAGAAACCATTCCCGTTAAGTGGATTGAGGGGTGGCTCGATAAGTTTCAAGAGAAGAGTGGTTATCGAAATATGATAGCACCCAAAAGTATAACTATTGGGGATACGACTATTATGCTTCCTTGTGTCCCAGATATGCTTGAGGATTGGAGAAAAGAAAATGAATAAAGTTAAATCATATTGCGACAGTTGTATCCATAAGGAAGTGTGTGGCAAAGAGGGTTGTGGTGACCCTGCTATGGTTTTCTGTGATGATAGGATTACAGAAACCATTCCTGTTGAGTGGATTAAAGAGTTTGCAAACGTGCGAGCCGCAAATGATGGTATGGACTGCTATTGGCATTTTTGGAGCGAAGATGTCTTGCAAATGATAGACCAATGGAGAAAAGAAAATGAGTGACCTTATAGAGAGGCAAGCAGCGATTGATGCATTGGGCGAAGAGCCGGAAGTTTGGACGGGTAAAGACGAATATGCTCAAGGGCTTAATAATCAATGGCGTTATGATGTTAATGCGTTGAAAGATTTGCCACCTGCGCAGCCAGAGCGGAAGACCGGGCGGTGGGTAAGGACGGGGGTTGGTTACAGTCTTTACAAATGTACTGCGTGTAATGACCTTTGCACGGTAGCAGGGTGGGCTGATTGTATCCCCGAAGAACGGATGTATAAGGTGTTTAAATACTGCCCTAACTGCGGAGCAAAGATGGAAGAGGTGGAAGAAGATGAGTCACAGTTTTAATATCTGGTATGACTTAATTAGACCAGTAATATTCAAACTTGTTGGTCATAAATATGGTTGTTGCGAACAACTAAAAAATTGTTCTAAGTGTTGTTCTAAAAATGGTTGGGAAGATTGGAGAAAATAAAATGAGATGCGATAAATGTGGAAAGAAGTTTGATGACTTTTGGGTGCCAAGTGAATTATGGCCACAATATAAAATAACCGAAAGATTAGATGTATTCGGAGGAAGTCCAATAAATCTTTGCGATGAATGCAGCATAAGGCTAAAGAAGTGGTTGGAAGAGGAAGATGAAACAGAGACTGATTAACGCAAATGAGTTAGAAGCTAGTATGTATCACGAGGCGTTTGAAACTGATACAGATATGCAGAAGTGGGATAGTGGATGCTGGATTAGGTACAAAATGTTTGAAAATCAGATTGAAAAGATGCCAACCGTAGATGCCATACCTGTTAAATGGATAGTTGATTGGTTAACAAAACAGCATGTTCCGGCCACTCATACTTGTGATGATTATTATGCAGTTGAAATGATGCTAGAAGATTGGGAGAATAATGAATGGCCGCAATAGATTATGGAGTTTTACTAATTGATGATGGTAAAGTAATAAATTCAGATTTGTTTCCGACTATCACTGTTGGAGAGTATACTATTACTTTTTATAAATACTCATTAACTATTTATAAAAATAATAAACTTGTAGAGAATTATTTCTTTGGTGATAAATATTCTTATTACTTAACATCGGTGGTAGGTAAAATAAAAGTTCGAACTTTATCTCGCAGAAATCGCAGTAGATTTATTACTAGAATAAATGAATATACTATTATATTCGGATATGGCATTGACCCAGATAAGCGCAGGGGGTATCAAAATCATATAATGAATGATTATGGGTTTGATAAAAGAGAGAAGCGTATTATTTCTAATTATTTATGGGAGGAAGAAAATGATTAACTACAATGACTTCCCGGCTGATAGCTGGAATGACTTAGAAGTGAGAAAAATAGTTAGGGAAGAAGTTAAAGCCGAGATAGAAAGAATGGTTAAAAACTTGGCTAAAGCAATTAACCCACAGGACACCATAGAGATGGTGCGATGCAAGGACTGCAAGTATTTAGACATCACAAATAAAGCTCCTGTATATGCTTGTTGCAGCAAACATAATTACACCTTCCCCCTATGGGAAGAGGATACAAGGGAACGCTTTTGTGCTTGGGGTGAAAGGAAAGAAAATGAATCTAATTGATGTAGATAAATTGTGGGCTGATATTGAGTACTGGGAAAATCACGATGACCCCAAGAAGCCAGATTACGATACAAGGGACATTGAACAAGTAGTGGGTTTTCAACCATTGGTCGATGCTATTCCGGTCGAGTGGCTTATAAAGGTGATGGATGCTGTAAATGATGCTCAGAATTATACAGATTATGAAACTCTAAATTGGCTTCTTGATGAGTGGAAGAACAATAAGGAAAGTTTCATGTAATGTATTAAAAGAAATGACGGAGGAAAGAAAATGAGTGATTTTATAGAGAGACGGGCGGCGATTGAAGCGCTAGAACACATGCTTGCTGAACCTGCGTATCAGCATACGGGCGAAGATTGGTACGTTGGTGTGAGTTGCGCTGAAAGTGAACTTTATTATTTACCATCCGCACAGCAGGAGTGGAACAATCATACAGTTGCCTGTCTACTTGCAGAACTTTTTAATGATAATTGTGCTTGCAACTATTGCGGCATAGACGAATGGTTGCCAGAAAAATGTGAACTGTTGGACTCATGCCCGAACCCTGTTGGCGTTGCGTGTTGGGAACAGTTTCTGAAGCATAAAGCAGAAAAGGAGAATCAATGAGTGATTTAATCAGCAGGCAAGCGGCGATTGGTGCCATCGAGGAAGTAGACTGGTATCATCAAAACAAAAATAAAGATATGGTTTCTGGGGCAAACTCATCTGAACATCAAGCATGGTATAAGGCGGATGATATATACAATACCCTTGATGCGCTGCCGTCCACTGAAGCCATACCTATTGATTGGTTAAAACAGTGGGAAGAAAAGCATAAAAACGACCCTTGTTATTGTGGCTTTGTGAGTGAAGAAATAATTAAAGACTGGAAAAAAGAAAATGATATTGATAATTTGCTCCCTAATTGTGTTAAACATGCAAAGGTGATGAAAGAAATAGAAAATCAGTTGGAGGACAGAAATGGAAAATAATAAGCATTGGTGCTCGGAGCGAGTTTGTTACTGTGAATGCGATTGCCCGGGATATTATGAAACTGATTTTTGCAAAAAATTTAATGAAAAACATCCCATAGTGTCCGGCTGCCTTCTTACTCCTTATGAAAAAGAAGTTGTTTGTAAAATGATTAAATGGTTTGCGAACCTCCCCGAATTTAATGGCGATAATAAAATAGATTGGTTAATCAAAGATAAAACAACTTTTGATGATATTGTAAAGGCGGTAGCGGGAGATAGTTCGCAGAATTAATTTAATGTATTATAATATTGGTGTGGAGGAAATTTATTATGGAATGGGAACAGCGTGAAAGAAGATTTGATATGGAATACCCCGACTATGAATTTTATGTTGTTAATCAGAAAATGAATAGACCGGTTGATGGGGATTATGTAGAAAGATTTAACATATTCCAAAACTGGTTAGTAGCAGACGAGGTTTTTAAGGCGTGTAAGAAACATTTACGGAACAAGAAAAAGTTCTCTTATGACGAGCTCAAGGAAGAAGTTTGTCAAATTATTATGTGGCAGGAGTGGAGCAGATATGAATATGAATGTTCCGTTGCTCCGGCCTTTCCTAAAGACGAAAAAGAATTTAAGAAGATAGATTGCTATTGGCAAGCAGAACCGAATATTGAAGTAATCACCGACATGTGTTTAAAAAGAACAAAGGAATATTTGAAGGTAAAAAAGAATAAATTAACAAAATAAAAATTTTTTATTAAAAAATAAAGCATGTCGAGTATAATATATATAGAGGGAAGAAAGATGAAGTTAAGACATATTTGTGAAGTTTGCGGTAAAGAGGAAATACTTACTCCGGAAGAAGCGTTTGAAAAGGGTTGGGATTATCCACCCATGATGGGGTATTACGGAATTGTGTCCCCCAGAACGTGCCCGGATTGTAGTATAGAAAAAACCGTATGGTGGAAATTGTCAAGTACGGGAATCTCTGATGTATCTGAATTAACTCCAAAAGAATTAGAGGTTATTGAGAGAATTCAGAATGAACCGGAAAGCATATTAGTTGAAGATTAAAAGAAAAGAGGTAAAATGTTAGAAAGAGTATTTCATTTAAAGGAGAACGGCACATCGTTCTCTAAAGAATTAATCGCTGGGTTAACCACGTTTGCCACCATGGCATATATTATTGTCGTCAACCCCGCAACGTTAACTGGATTTGGAGCTCCGGGAGCAATGTTTGTAGCGACGATTCTGGCTTCAGCATTAAGTACATTCTTAATTGGTCTGATTGCCAACGTGCCGTATGCAGCAGCTCCGGGACTTGGCCTGAATAACACGGCCGCAAATATCTTGGCAGGCTATACTGCTTACTTGGTTGGACTTAGCCCGCAGGGAATCATTGCCGTAGTATTATTGTCAGGTCTGATTAACGTTCTGATTACAGTTACAAGTATTCGTAAATACATTATCTCGGCAATCCCGAAGACATTACAGAATGCTATTGGTGCCGGTATCGGCATGTTCATTGTATATATCGCCTTGTGTAACGTTGGCATTGTGCATTTCAATTTTGGAATCCCGGCAATCAGTACATTTATTGATTGGCGTGTGCTCGTTGTATTCTTAGTAGGATTAGGATTAATTATCTTCCTGCTGCTGAATAACGTTACAGGGGCAATCTTAATCGGTATTGTTGCTGCTACGCTGTTAGGAATCCCTCTTGGTGTAACAAACTTCTCCTCGAGTTATAGCATTAGCGAGGCGCTTGCCGCCTACAAGGAATGGTTTGGAACTCCGATTACACAGGGTTTACCGGAAGTATTCAGCAACTTTAAAAACTTAGTTCCCACGCTAATTGGTATTCTCTCGTTCTCGTTATCGGACATCTTCGATACGATTGGAACATTCATTGGTACGGGAAGAGTTAGCGGAATCTTCACAGACGAAGATTTAGAAAACATGAACAAGAGTTACGGAATGAACTCTAAGATGGACAGGGCATTATTTGCTGATGCTATTGCCACCCCCATCGGCGCTTTATGTGGAACCTCATCAACTACTACTTATGTAGAGTCTGCTGCCGGCATTGGCGTTGGTGGCAAGACGGGTCTGGTATCGTTAGTCGTTGGAGCATGCTTCCTGTTATCATTGCCGCTTGCAAAATTCGTTAGCGGCATCCCGTCAGCAGCTACCGCCCCGGCCTTAATGGTTGTCGGTGTCATGATGATGGCTCCGTTAAAGGAAATTGAGTGGGATAACCTCGACGAAGCAATTCCGGCTATGTGCGCCAGTGTACCCATGGCATTAACCTATGGCATCACCAATGGTATCATGCTTGGGTTCTGGTCTTATACCTTTGTTAAGTTATGCAGAGGCAAGTTAAGAGATGTTCACCCGATTATTTTAATCAGCGATATTCTCTTTATCTTAAATTACATTCTTTAAAAATATTTTAATTAAAAAAAATAGTTAACACGGTATAATAGATATAGGAGGAAATATTGTATGAAACTTACTTCGGCTATGGCCAATAAATTACTTAAAGATTATCAGCGTCAGATAGAAGAACTGGAACAGATGGAGATGGAAACCATGAAGTTTACTGTCGCCTCTACTGAAGATGTTGAATCTGTCAGACCAGAATATGATTATGGCGCCACTAGGCTCGCCATCTCCGACCTCAATCGCAAGATTGTTAAACTGAAACATTACATCAATCAGTTTAACATCACGACTGTTATTCAGGGTTTTGAGATGACTGTTGATAAAGCGTTAGTGTGGTTACCAATGCTCAACAGAGAAGCGCAGAGGCTTGGTTTGATGGCGAATATGCACGCAAAGACGAGGTGCTCTAGCAGATTAACCGCTCCACTGATTGAATATCAGTATGCTAATTACGATATTGATAAGGCAAAAACTGATTATGAAAATGTATTAGCCACAATTCGTGAGCTTCAGTTAGTACTTGACACCGTAAACAATACGATTGAGTTTGAAATAGAACTCTAAAAAATATTCCCTTGTCGCATACCCGGGCTTGTCTTAGAGTCCACCTAAAAATGTAGGAAGAATTCCTGTTGGTTAGTAGTGGTTTTAAGGTTATAGTATATTTGTTATTATGAATATTATTTGTTAAGTCCGTAAAGGTATATTGTTGTTATTGTGAGCAGAAAAAATTCTAATCACGGTATGGACATAAAAACTTCTTCGAGGTGGAAGATGGGTTATAAACCTCGATTCTTTGATGGTATTATTCGTTCAGGTTCGTATAGTATTAAATGAGTGACCAACGGAAGAGGTTGATTTCCTTCTTGACGCACAAACCATCATAAATAGGTTTCCCTTCACCATAAAGCAAGGCTTAGTAAATGGCTGGGTGTCCAATAAAAAACCACCCTCAAAAATGGGTCGTCCTTTAGGTGCCTACGGGTCTAAAGGCAAATAAAAAACCGCTTCAATTGATGAATAAACGACCAAAAATGGGCATAACTGAATTGACAGTGGAAGACGATTGTCTGCCGGCGGTGTCAAACAAGTGGACTTGCTCCAGAGTCATATACGGCTGGCTCCCACAACGGGCTTGTAAAAAGAACAGTTGAACGAAATGCCGTATAGAATCAATGAGGAGCCTAAAAACTCCATTAGGGTGAATGCCCAAAATCGCTTCTGAACTTCCTCTGCAGGGGATGGGACAAACGACCAAATGGCTCGTAACTGCGCGGGCGGCGGTGTCAATCTAAGTCATTGGGTAGCGTTGGACTATAACTAAAGCGATTAAAGGGTTCACGATATTCCTTACACCACCACCAATATAGGTAAATCGTTGTAAAAAGAGTGGCGAACCTAAATAGCGGTGGCGGAATAGGTAGACGCTAGTTGATAGATGGTTATAATCCAGTGTAGACGACTTTGGGAGTGGCTACCCAAATGGCGTGCAGGGAATCATCATGTAAGGTGCAAATCCTTACCCGTTAAAAAGATTACTATAAAATAGTAGAAATATCTAACAAGTCTACTATTATATAGTAGATGAGGTTAACTGCTATGTGTCTTACTTGCTGAAACGAGTGCATTGATGACACAGAAATGCCAAGATAAAACTTTAAGTAGCAGTCTTGGTCTTCGGTTGAAGCTAACATTGAAGGATTAGCGGTTCAAGTCCGTTAAGAGCGGGGCTCCTAAGAGAATAACCTACGTTAGAGTGGTAACCAAGCCATAGGGGAATCTTATGTTAGCTTCTGGGGCTTGCCTTGTGCAAGCGACTTAACAGTGGTGGAATAGGTAGACATATTCAGACTCAGAAGTCACCCCGGGCTAGCGACGGCGGTTTGAGATTGGGTGATATGTAGGGTGCAAATCCTTACCTGTTATGAATCGTATTAACCGGCGGTATCGTTCCGCAGGCGGTCATAGGTGAGACCGTAAGTGGTGGTCGCTCCACCAAAGCCTAACCCGTTTGGCAGAGTACGGGAATAACTGCCACTAAATGAACAGTGGCGGAATAGGTAGACGCTTATATGCTAAGTCGAATCTCTTAGGTCATGAGAATGTATGAAGAGATATAATCAAGATAGTACATTTATATAAGGTGCAAATCCTTATCTGTTCACCAAATTGCGGGCGAGTGGAACGGAATACCATATCGGTCTCATAATCCGATGATACCGGGTTCGACTCCCGGGCTTCGCAACCAAATTAGACCGTGGCCAAGGGGCTAAGGCACAGGACTTTGACTCCTGCATCGGTGGTTCAAATCCACCCGGTCTAGCCATGAATAGAAAGTGAGGGCAAAATGGTTCGACGCAAAGATGAAACACCGGATGAAGATTGGAACGAGTGGTTGTTGGAAGATAGAATGCATGTAATAGACGCCGTGCTGATTACCCCTCATTTACCGTATTGTTTTATCGAAAAGGCTTCAGACAGAGACGAAGTGTTATGGGATATGCTTGGCAAATTTCCCGACTACACGCCCATTAAAAATCATCCAACAGTAGAAGTTTATTCATCTGTAGACAGCGAAGAAAAGTGCGCACGTTATGACGAGAAGAGAAACCTTGTCTACTTTGCACCACTGTCTGTAGTATCTGATGAATGGATAGATTGGTATCTTGCCACGCAAGTAGAGGAGGATGATTAGATGGGTAGAAAAAAGAAATCTGAATTAGCAGCGGCGCAGCTCTATGAGGAAATGAAACCTCTCATAGAAGAGTGCCAAAAACTGCGTGAATCATTTGCCAAGTATGAGGCTGAAGAAAAAGAGAAAGAAGAAAAGAAAAGGGCTGAATTAAAAGCTTTACAGGAGAGAAAGAAAAATGAACATTAACATTTATGGAAAGTACTTAGTAATAATCACGGGAGAATCCAGTTATATTGACCCAGAATCTCCAAGAGATATTATGGACGGTGATGTATCATATCTCGAAACGTCCGGCTACAATGTGTGTGAAATGGAGGGCGGGGAATTTATGAACATACTCGCCAGAGAATTAGCCGACCAGTGGACTGACGATGTGACGATTAAGAAAAATGTTATTACCATCTCTCAATTCAACCCTATGACCGGAGAAAGTTCTGAAACCGAATATCATTTCAGAAAATTAAAGGAAAATGAAGAGTGGACTTCCGATGATATTGTTAAGGAGGAAAAGTAATGAGCGGAGGAGCATTTGATTATAGTTTTTACAGAGTGGCAGAAGCGTCCGACGATTTTAAAAAATTTGATATAGAAATTTCAGAACTACTGTCAGATTTAGCAGATTTATATCATGACTTAGAGTGGTGGCAGTCGGGCGATTATAGCGAAGAACAGTTTAATGACGCTCTTGCAGAATTTAAAAACAAGTGGTTTAATTCTAATAGAGAGGTTAGACTTCGTGGCTATGTAGATAAAGCCGTAGAGAAGTTAAGGACAGATTTGTATAATTTAATTGGCGTGAAGAGCGCTGGGAGGTAGAAGAATGAAGGAAAATGTTATTACTATTAATGCCGATATTACTTACATTATTGAGGGCGACTTAGAAAAGAAGGACAAGAAGGAAGTCGCGGAACTCATTAAAGAGAAGCTTAACGCAGAAGATGTTGTTGTAAAGAAGCTTAGACACTTCATCACAGGCGATGGAGAATAAAAAACTTGTTCCCGTTGTTGACGAATGGACAGAAGAAATCGAGGACGGAAATTTCGTCCTCGATGTTATTGTCTGGGAGTTTGATGGTGGTGGTCAATGGAGAAGCATAACCGGGATAAGAAGAAAAGAT
>JAEEGL017404554.1_pt1 | contig 22648 bp, 15 predicted proteins | sample 9134231 | NCBI WGS metagenome assembly JAEEGL01 (sample SAMN16246548, study PRJNA631951) | gut metagenome | biome: gut microbiome; feature: rumen; material: fiber-attached | host: Bos | place: Iran: Karaj | collected 2018-10
AGGAGATGGCCAGTAGAGGCAATGACAAAGGGTTAGACGATTGGATTGATAACCTAGATGTGTGGGTTACGATTTGGCAACCTAACTCCTTCATCAATCCTCCCCAATTTGCTTTCAGCCCCCAATTGTACTTCCTCATTCTTCCCCGTCTTGCCTTTATTTCAGGCCGAATTGCGTTAATCTTCCAAAATCACTTTCTTTTTACAAGCTTTTTTCGTAACTTTGCAGCCAAATTCTGTGAACGGACTATGAGAATACTACTTTTAGGCAGTGGCGGCCGCGAGCACGCCCTGGCATGGAAAATCGCGCAGAGCGATAAGTGTGAGAAACTGTACGTTGCTCCAGGCAATGCCGGCACCGGCAACGTGGGTGAAAACGTGGCCATGAAAGCCGATGACTTTGAGGCCGTCAAGCAGTTCTGTGTGGAGAACGGCATCGGCATGGTGGTGGTAGGGCCGGAAGACCCGCTGGTGAAGGGCATCTACGACGACCTGAAAGCCGACCCGCGCACGAAGGCCATCCCCGTCATCGGCCCGTCGAAAGCCGGTGCCATGCTGGAAGGCTCGAAGGATTTTGCCAAGGGCTTCATGCAGCGCCACAGCATCCCCACCGCCCGATACCAGACCTTCGACGGCGAGCACCTGCAGGAAGGCTTAGCATTCCTGGAGACGCTGCAGCCGCCCTACGTGCTGAAAGCCGACGGCCTCTGCGCAGGCAAGGGCGTGCTCATCCTGCCCACGCTGGACGAGGCGAAGCGCGAGCTGCAGGAGATGCTGGGGGGCATGTTCGGTAATGCCAGCAGCCGTGTGGTCATCGAGGAGTTCATGAGCGGCATCGAGTGCTCGGTCTTCGTGCTCACCGACGGCGAGCACTACAAGATTCTGCCTGAAGCCAAAGACTACAAGCGTATAGGCGAAGGCGACACCGGCCTGAACACCGGCGGAATGGGCAGCGTCAGCCCTGTGCCCTTCGCCACGAAAGAGTGGATGCAGAAGGTGGAAGACCGCATCATACGCCCCACCGTCCTCGGGCTCAAGGAGGAGGGCATCGACTACAAGGGTTTTATATTCTTCGGACTCATCAACCGGACCAACACGCCAAGTGGCGAGCCGGAACCTTACGTCATCGAGTACAACTGCCGCATGGGCGACCCTGAGACGGAGAGCGTGATGCTACGCCTGAAGAGCGACCTCGTAGACCTGCTGGAAGGAGTGGCCGAGGGCAATCTCGACGAGCGGAACATAGTGTTCGACGAGCGGGCCGCCGTCTGCGTGATGCTCGTCTCGGGCGGCTATCCGCAGGCATACAAGAAAGGATTCCCCATCACGGGTATCGACCAGGTGGAAGGCTCAGCCGGACAGCAGGTACGCACCGTTGTCTTTCATGCCGGCACGACATTGAATGAAGGCAAGGTGGTCACCGCCGGAGGACGAGTGATTGCCGTGAGCAGCTATGGCAAGGACAAGGAGGAAGCGCTGCAGAAGTCGTTCACCGAGGCTGGCAAGATTCAGTTTGAGGGCAAATACTTCCGCCGCGACATAGGCAGGGACTTTTGAGGAGTTAGGGCTTGAAGCAACTACAGAACAGGATTGCAGAAGGAGGCATGACACTGCCCGTGGCGGCACTGTTTGGCCTTTGCACATGGCTACTGATTGGCTTGTGGAAGTACCAGCTGTGGCCGCAGCTGGCATGTTTTGTGGCATCTGTCTACCTGCTTTTGGAACTGAGCAACCAGAATGCGCTGCTTCGCATCAGGAGCCGCATGGTGTCCTCCACATTCATTCTCCTCGCCTGTACGGCCAATTTCCTGCTGCCCCATCTCACAGGAGGCATTGTGCAGCTATGCTTCATTGCCTCCTTCCTGCTGCTGTTCCAAACCTACCAGAACCCGCAAGCCACCGGCCAGACCTATTATTCCTTCGTTGCCGTAGGCCTCGCAAGCATTGCCTACATCCATGTGCTATGGTATGTGCCCCTGCTCTGGATACTGATGCGCACCCAGCTGCAGGCCTTGAGCTGGCGCACATGGTTCAGCTCGCTGCTTGGCTTGGCTACGCCCTACTGGTTCTTCCTTCTCTGGCTGACCATGCCTTTCGGCCGCCCCGAAGGGTGGATACCTGATTTGTCGCCCCTCGGCTCTCATTTCTCACAGTTCACCCCCCAGCTCTCTTCCCTCCACATTCATCTCTCTCTCCTCACCACCCCATCCTTGCTTGTGCTGCTCTTCACGCTCGTTCTGGCAGTCACGGGCATCGTCCATTTCTGGCAGTTCAGCTTCGAGGACAAGATTCGCATCCGCCTGCTCTACGGCTTCTTCACTACGATGACCTTGTTCACCGCAGCCTTCATCCTCATCCAGCCGCAACATTTCAACGTGTTCATGCCCCTCTGCTTCGTCTGTGCCAGCCCCCTCATCGCCCACGTAGTGACATTCACCAGTTCGCGGCTGAGCAATATCCTGTTCTTCGCCGCCCTCACACTGGCCGTCGCCCTCACCATCTTCAACTTCTTCTAACTTCTCTCCCTCCATGGACGCCTTCATCTCCCTGCTCACGAGCTACGGCTACTGGGGTATGCTGCTGGCCGCCTTTCTGGCGGGCAGCTTCTTCCCTTTCAGCAGCGAGGCAGTCATGGTGGGACTTATGGCGGCAGGTCTCGACCCTTGGCTGCTGATGGTCTACGGCACCGTGGGCAACGTGCTTGGCTCGGTGGTGAACTACTGCATCGGCAGGCTGGGCAAGACGGAATGGTTTGAGAAATACCTCCATGTGTCGCCCGAAAGCATGGAGCGTGCCCGCCGCTTCATGCGCGGACATGGTGCATGGATGGGGTTCTTCGCCTTCATCCCCCTGTTGGGTTCTGCCATCACCATTCTCCTGGGCCTGATGCGTGCCAATCCCGTCATCACCTTCATCGCCATTACGCTAGGTAAAATCTTCCGCTACCTCGTACTCATCTACGTCTTCCAGCCCTTCATGTAGACGATTAGATGGCTAAATCAAAAAAATCCCGCTACGGTCTTTCGACTTTCGCGGGATTCATAATGAAAGGAGGAGTGGTACCTCCAGGAATCGAACCGGGGACACACGGATTTTCAGTCCGATGCTCTACCAACTGAGCTAAGGCACCATTGTGTTACTGCATTCCTTTCGTTTGCGGGTGCAAAGGTACGACTTTTTTTGGGACTGAGCAAATTTTTTTCTGTTTTTTTTCAAAAAAACTTTATTTTGGGGAAGATACGCTCTGCATTCTGCGTGGTGACGCTGGCCACCAGCTCCTCGTCGACGGCGTATGCCTCGGCCATGCGTGTCAGGATGTGGCTGACGAACGCGCTCTCGTTTCGCTCTCCGCGATGGGGCACGGGAGCCATATAAGGTGCGTCGGTCTCGAGCACGATGCGCTCCAGCGGCACGACGGCAGGGAGTGTTTCCGGCAGGTGCGACTTCTTGAACGTCAGCACCCCGCCGATGCCCAGCGCGAAGCGGTCGAACTGCAGCAGTTCGGCTGCCTCTTTCTCGTTGCCCGTGAAGCAGTGGAACACGCCGCCGGGCAGTTCACGCTCGTAGTGGCGCAACAGGTGCACCAGTTCGTTCTGAGCTTTGCGGCAGTGAATCATCAGGGGCAGGCGCATCTCTACCGACCACTGCACCTGTTCCTCCAAGGCTGCCAACTGCTCACGCTCAAATTCACGACTCCAATAGTAGTCCAGCCCCACCTCGCCAATGGCAATGATGCCACAGGCCAGAAGGGGTCTTATCTGTTTGAGCTGCTCTTGCCAGTCGTCTTTCACCTCCTCGGGATGGAGACCTGCCATAGGGAAGAGGAAACCGGGGTACTGCCGGCAAAGGTTGAGTATGCGCTCCGAGGTCTTCAGGTCGATGGCAGGAACGAAGATGGATTTGCATCCCGCCTCACGCGCACGCTGCATCACCTCCTGACGGTCTTGGCTGAACTCCTCGCCATCCAGGTGTGCATGGGTGTCTATAAACAATTTGCTACTCATTTCTTTCTTCTATATAGCGTTTGCTGCTTTACGTAATTCAACGATGCAAAGATACACATTTTTCTGGAATCTGCAAAATAAAGTGGTGGCTATATCGATGAGCCCATGAAGAAGAAGGTTACTGTAACTCTTGACAACGCATATCCATCACATCCTTCACTAAACCATAACCAGTTGATAAATAACGACTTATTGTGAATGATGCAGACTATGTATAAATATACAGAAAAACTGTATATTTATGCAAAGCTAATGCTTTTTCACACCCTCTTACCCCTTTCATCCAAATAGTGCCGCCTTTTGAAAAAATGCGAACGCTATTTTCCCAAAAGGCGTTCGCATTTTTTCCTACGGAGGCACTATAGGAATGCATAAATATGCATTTTGAGCATCCTTCACGGGAACTTCCACGTAATCAATATCTTACGACAAGGTGAAGGATAAAATGGAAATATGCAATCCCTCTATATAGAAACTCAATATTTCCGGTTCATCATGTCGGCAGTGTACAGGCGTAGCTGCTCTTTTCGGTCAGCATCGACGCCGACCTGTTCGAGCAGCACCTTTCCCTGCTCGAAGAAGAAACGTATCTTCTCCTCGCAGAGCTGGCGGATGCCCGTCTCGTCGTAGAGACGAGTGACTGCAGCAATTTTCTCCTGCCTGTCGAAGTTCTTAGCCTCTATCCATCTGGTCAGCTCTGCCCGCTGGCGGGAGTCGGCGCGGTTCATGGCGTTGATGAGCATGTAGGTTTTCTTGTTCGAGGTGATGTCGCCACCGGTGGCCTTGCCAAAGACAGCCGGGTCGCCATAGACGTCGAGCAGGTCATCCTGCAGCTGGAAGGCCAACCCGATACGCTCGCCGAAGCGGTAGAGCAGGTCGGCGTCGGCATCGGGCGCGTCGCCCATGATGGCTCCTATTTTCATGGCGCAGGCCAACAGAACGCTGGTCTTCAGGCGTATCATCTCGATGTATTCCTCCTCCGTGACGTCGTTGCGGGTCTCGAAGTCGATGTCGTACTGCTGCCCCTCGTCAATTTCGATGGCCGTCTCAGTGAAGAGGTCCATGACGGCAGGCAGGTGGCGCGCGTCGCACATCTGCATGCGCTGGAACGCCTGCAAGAGCATGGAGTCGCCGGAAAGGATGGCCGTGTTGGCATCCCAGCGACGGTGCACGGTCTGGTTGCCTCGCCGCATGTCGGCATTGTCCATCAGATCGTCGTGAAGGAGGGTGAAATTGTGGAATATCTCCAGCGCCAGTGCCTGCATCATGATGTCTTCGGGGTGCTCCTTATACATATTATATGTAAGGAGCATCAGCACAGGACGGATGCGCTTGCCACCCAGAGAGAGCACATACTTTACGGGGTCATAGAGCGAGGCGGGACGGCGGTTGTAGGGCAGGCCATCGAGCGCCTCATTTACTTTCTTCAGAACAACATCTGCATTCAACATAACCTATATCTATTTACGATTTGACAATTTACTAAAGAGGGGGATTATAGTCTGAACACCACAGGGATGCAGACCTTTGTACGGCACGGCTGGTCGTTCTCGATGCCGGCCGTCCACCGGGGCATCATCCGCAGCACGCGGAGCACCTCGTTGTCGCACAGCGGATGCAGGGAGCCTACCACCCTGACATCGGTCACCGACCCGTCTTTATTGACGATGAACTCGGCCACCACCTTGCCTTGCACCTTCTGCTCCTCCAGCGACTTGGGATATTTCAGGTTGCGGGTGAGCCACTTCATAAACTCCACCGGCCCGCCGGGAAACTGGGGAAGCTCCTCCACCACGAGGAAATTCACCACGTCGTCATCCTGCGGGGCGGGTGGCTCTATCTCGTCAGTCACCTCGTCGCTGGCGTCCATGTCGTCGCCCAAATCAGTCTCCACCGGCTCCTCGTCCTGCTCTGGTTCCTCCTGTTGCTCTTCTTCCACTACCACCAGCTTTGTCGACGGCTTCGGCTCGGCCTTTGGTGTCAGCATCCGCTCGTCGTGCTGCAGCAGTGGCGGCAGCTCGGCCTCGTCCTCCAGCAGTGCCAACAGCTCGGGGTCGTCGAGCGGGTCGTCAGGCTCTATGGAGCACTCAAGCACGGTGAAGAAACAGGCCAGCGACAACACCAGTCCCAGCAGCAGACGTTGGGTCCGCCGGTGCTCCAGGTCGGCTGATTGGCTTTTCTTTATTTCCACACTGCAATAATCTGCGTCGAAAATCGTTAATATAACGAAATCCATCTGCAAAAGTACAAATAATTCTCAATTCTCAATTCTCAATTCTCAATTATTTTGTACCTTTGCACGGAAAATTTAGATTATTTAGATGAAAAAAGATGTTTTAACCGCCCTGCTTGCCCTTTTTGCCCTCGTCGCTCGTGGGCAAGAGAGTCAGACGGTGTTCAATTTCCTGCGGCTGCCGGTCAGTGCCCATGTGGCAGCCTTGGGCGGCGACAACATCACCATCGGCGATGACGACGGCACACTGGTCTTCCACAATCCCGCCCTCATCAATAATGGCAGCGACCGCTGTCTCTCGCTGGGCATGATGACCTATATGCAAGGTTCGATTACCGCCGCCGCCAGCTGGCAGCAATATGTGGGCGAACGAGGCACCTGGGGCGTGCAAGGGCGTTTCATCAACTACGGGGAGATGAAGGAGACCACATATACCGGCGAACAGACAGGCACCTTCGGCGCGAAGGACATCGCCGTAGGCGGCTCGTTCGCCTACGCCCTGGGTAACCGCTGGAACGGCGGCATCACCGCCAGGCTGGTCACCTCTTATATAGGACAATACAACTCGCTGGCCGCCGCCGTAGACCTGGGCCTGAACTACTTCGATGCCGACCGTGGCTGGAGCATCTCGGCCGTGGCCCGTAACCTGGGCGGACAGCTCACTGCCTATGAGGACGACTTCGAGCGCATGCCCCTTGACCTGCAGCTGGGACTGTCGAAACGGCTCATGGGTTCGCCGCTGCGTTTCTCAGCCACGCTGGTACGCCTAAACGACTGGCAATACGGCATAGGCCACCATCTGGTGCTGGGCGCCGACCTGCTGCTCTCGGAACAGTTCTATCTGGCCGCAGGCTATAACACCCTGCGTGCCAAGGAGATGAAAGTGACTACAGGCGAGGAGGAGAGCAGCCACGGTGCCGCCCTCTCGCTGGGGGCAGGCATGCAGCTGGAACGTCTGAAGCTGCACGTGGCCTACGCCAAGCTGCACGTCAGCAGCCCCTCGCTCATCATCAACTTCAGCTACACCCTTTAAACATCACTAAATCACTCATCATTGCTATGAAGAAGATCACCATTGCCATCGACGGCCACTCCTCCTGCGGGAAAAGCACTATGGCCAAGGACTTGGCCCGCCGCCTGGGCTATATCTATGTTGACACAGGAGCCATGTACCGTTGCGTCACCCTCTACGCCCTGCGCCACAACCTGTTCCTGGAGGACGGCACCATCAAGACCGAGGAACTGGAGGACCGGATGCCCGACATCCGCATCAGCTTCCAGCTGAACAGCGAGACGGGCCGTCCCGACGCCTACCTGAACGGCGAGTGCGTGGAGCAGGAGATACGCTCGCTGGAAGTGAGCAACCACGTCAGCCCCATCGCCGCCCTACCCTATGTGCGCACGGCTATGGTTGCCCAGCAGCAGGAGATGGGCAAGGGGGGAGGCGTGGTCATGGACGGCCGAGACATTGGCACCGTTGTCTTCCCCCATGCCGAACTAAAGGTTTTTGTTACCGCGAGTGCCGAGGTGCGTGCCCAGCGCCGCTACGACGAGCTGCTGCAAAAGGGCATGCCCGCCGACTATGACGACATCCTGAAAAACGTGCTGGAGCGCGACTACATTGACTCACACCGCGAAGTGTCGCCCCTGCGCCAGGCCGACGATGCCCTGCTGCTCGACAATAGCCACATGACCATCGCTGAGCAGAACGAATGGCTCATGCAGAGGGTTGAGGAGTTAGGAATCAGGAATTAGCATTTTGAAAACAGGAAATAGGCGTTAGGAATTCCCCACCCCTGGGGTCAGGTGTGCGGCATATTCGCCGCAGCCCGAGGAGTTAAAAATAATTAACGGAAAGAAATTACTCCTAACTCCTAACTCCTAACTCCTAACTCTTTTGTATCTTTGCATTCGCAAATGCCTACGTAAGGATGAAACTCATCATTATGACCAAATCCACGTTCTTCGTGGAGGAAGACAAAATTCTGACCACCCTCTTCGAGGAAGGCATGGACGCTATGCACCTTTACAAACCACAGTCGGAGCCGGTTTATTCGGAAAGACTGCTCACACTGATTCCCGAAGAATACTACCGGCGTATCACCGTGCACGACCATTTCTACCTGCGGGAGGAGTATGGCCTGCACGGCATACACATGGAGCAGCCCGACTCAGAGCTGCCCTACGGCTATCGGGGTAACGTCAGCCGCACATGCACTTCGCTGGAGCAAGTCAGACAGTGGAAGAAGCCATCCTCCTATGTCTTCCTGAAATCCATCTTCGACAGCCAAAGTAACCCTGCAGATAGACAGTCGTTTACCATAGAAGAGTTAAAGGCTGCCTCGAAGCAGGGACTCATCGACCGCCATGTCTACGCCTTGGGCGGCATCAACCTCGACAACATCCGCCAGATGGCCGACCTGGGATTTGGCGGCGTAGTGGTATGCGGCGACCTGTGGAACCGCTTCGACATCCATCAGGGCCAGGACTTCAAGGACTTGATAGCCCATTTCAAAAAACTACAGAAAGCAGTTTCTTAATACTAATATAAAATGAGCACAAACAACTATATGGTCTTCTCGGGGACAGCCACGAGATACCTCGCAGAGAAAATCTGCCAAAGCCTGGGTTGCCCGCTGGGACAACTGCAAATCACGAAATTCTCCGACGGGGAGTTTGCCGTCTCCTACGAGGAGAGCATTCGTGGCCGCGACATCTTCCTGGTGCAGAGCACATTTCCCAATAGCGACAACCTGATGGAGCTGTTGCTGATGATCGACGCTGCCAAGCGCGCCTCAGCCCGCACCATCAACGCCGTCATACCCTATTTCGGCTGGGCCCGACAAGACCGTAAGGACAAGCCCCGTGTCAGCATTGGCGCCAAGCTGGTGGCCGACCTGCTGAGTGTGGCTGGCGTGAACCGCGTCATCACGATGGACCTGCATGCCGACCAGATACAGGGATTCTTCGACGTGCCCGTCGACCACCTCTATGCCTCCGGCGTGCTGCTGCCTTACCTGCAGAGCCTGAAGCTCGACGATTTGGTCATTGCCTCGCCCGACGTGGGTGGCTCAAAGCGAGCCAACACCTACGCGAAGTACCTGGGCTGTCCGTTGGTGCTTTGCAACAAGACGCGCGCTCGTGCCAACGTCGTAGCCACCATGCAGATCATCGGCGACGTGGAGGGCAAGAACGTGGTTATCGTCGACGATATGGTAGACACGGCAGGCACCATCACGAAGGCCGCCGACCTGATGATGGAGTCGGGAGCCATGAGCGTGCGTGCCTGCGCCAGCCACTGTGTGATGAGCGGCCCCGCCAGCGAGCGCGTTCAGCAGTCGGCACTCACCGAGATCGTGTTCACCGACAGCATCCCCTACACGCAGCGTTGCGCCAAGGTGAAGCAGATTTCCGTGGCCGACATGTTCGCCGAGACCATCCGCCGCGTCATCGAGAACGAGAGCATCAGCGACCAGTACCTGGTATAGAGTCCCTCCTATCCTCCCAAAGGGGAAGGTTTTTCCCATTCTTTGGAAAGAGGCTACGGGTAAGCGAGCTTTGCTCGGGAATGTTGCTTGGGCTGAACCATTAAGAGTTAGAATATGAAACGTTTATCATCTATTATTTGTCATTTATCATTTAGCGTAGCACTGGCATTATGCCTGGCGAGCTGCAGCGGTAACGGCGGCAACACTTACACCCTGAAAGGCACGGCAGCTTTCATGACCGACGGACAGCTGGAACTGCTTGACGACCAAGGCCAGCCGCTCGACACCATCGACGTGAAAAATGGTCAGTTCAGCTACACCGGCCAGGCCGACAGCGCCTGTCTCTACACCCTCAGCGCCATAGGATGGGCAAACGGTGTGGGTACAGCACAATTCTTCACCGAACCGGGAACCATCACCGCCACGCTGAGCGAGGTGCCTCAGCAGTCGACCATCGGCGGCACCACAGCCAACGACGCCCTGCAGAAGTTGGCAGAGGCCACCAATCCGCTGTACGATAAAATCAACGAACTCGAGACACTCGTCTATACCGACACGGCGCAGACCTACGACCAGTTGGCACTGGCCGGGAAATACCAGCAGCTGGTCAACGAGATAGCCGACAAGTGCAAGGAATTTGCCGGAGCGAACATCGACAATGAGCTGGGCTTCATGCTCGTAAACCGCTTCATCGACCCCTCGGAGGATGCTGCCCTGCTGCGCAGTCTGATAGCCAAAATGCCTGAGCAATTCCGCCAGCGCCAGCAGACAAAGGAGCTGGAGGCACGCCTGCAAGCCTTTGAGGCCACCGGCATCGGGCAGACCATCGCCGACTTCAGCCTCGACACGCCCCAAGGCGAGCCCCTAAGCGTGATGAGCGAGGTGAAGAAAAACAAGCTCACCATCCTTGACTTCTGGGCATCCTGGTGCGGCCCCTGCCGCAGGGAGATGCCTTTCATGAAGGAACTCTATGCCAAGTATCAGTCCAAGGGGCTGGGCATCGTAGGCATCTCGCTCGACGAGAGCGCCACTGAATGGAACCGCGCCATCGAAGAGCTGAAAATCCCCTGGCCACAGATGTCTGACCTGAGGGGGTGGGAGTGCTCTGCCGCCCAGACCTTCCAAGTGAGTGCCATCCCCTACCTCATCGTGCTCGACCAGGAAGGCAAGATTCTGCAGAAAGGCCTGCGCGGAGAAGAGCTGGAACAGTTTGTTGCCCAGCAACTACAATAGCAACAGCATATTATCTTTAACATAATTGTATAAAATGATCAACATTACCTTTCCCGACGGATCTGTTCGCTCGTATGAACAGGGCGTGACGGGACTTCAGATTGCCGAGAGCATCTCACCGGCTCTGGCACGCAGCGTTGTAAGCTGCGGAGTGAACGGCGAGACCGTAGAGCTGAACCGCCCCATCAACGAGGACGCCAAGATTGAGCTCTATAAGTTTGACGACGAGCAGGGCAAGCACACCTTCTGGCACACCAGTGCCCACTTGCTGGCTGAGGCGCTCAAGGAGTTGTATCCTGGCGTTCAGTTCGGCTTCGGCCCTGCCGTGGAGAATGGCTTTTTCTACGACGTACTCCTGCCCGACGGAGAGATGATCAAGGAGAGCGACTTCCCCACCATAGAAGCGAAGATGAAGGAGCTGGCCGGCAAGAAAGAACCCGTGGTGCGCCACGAGGTGGCCAAGGCCGACGCCTTGAAGGCATTTGCCGCCGACGGTCAGACATACAAGTGCGAGCACATCGAGCAGGACTTGGAAGACGGCACCATCACTACTTATACACAGGGTAACTTCACCGACCTTTGCCGAGGCCCGCACCTGGTGGATACTGGTGAAATCAAGGCCATCAAGCTGACCTCTGTTGCCGGTGCCTTCTGGCGCGGTGACGCCACCAAACAGCAGCTACAGCGCCTCTATGGCATCTCGTTCCCGAAGAAGAAGATGCTCGACGAATATCTCCTCATGCTCGAGGAGGCCAAGAAGCGCGACCACCGTAAGATTGGCAAGGAGATGGAGTTGTTCATGTTCAGCGACAAGGTGGGCAAGGGCTTACCCATCTGGCTACCGAAGGGAACTGAGCTGCGCCTGCGCCTGCAGGATCACTTGCGCAAAGTTCAGAAGCGTTTTGGCTATCAAGAGGTTATCACACCGCATATCGGCTCAAAGAACCTCTATGTCACCTCCGGCCACTGGGATCACTACGGCAAGGACTCGTTCCAGCCCATCCACACTCCCGAGGAGGATGAAGAGTATCTGCTGAAGCCGATGAACTGCCCCCACCACTGCGAGATTTTCGCATGGAAGCCCCGCTCCTACAAAGACCTGCCCCTGCGCATCGCTGAGTTCGGCACCGTCTACCGCTACGAACAGAGTGGCGAGCTGCACGGCCTCACGCGCGTACGTTCATTTACCCAGGATGACGCACACCTGTTCTGCCGTCAGGACCAGGTGAAGCAGGAGTTCCTCAACGTGATGGACATCATCGACATCGTGCTCTCGGCTTTCGGCTTCAACTTTGAGGCTCAGATCTCGCTGCGCGACCCCAACAACCATGAGAAGTATGTGGGCACCGACGAGGACTGGGCGCTGGCCGAGCGTGCCATCCAGGAGGCCTGTCAGGAGAAGGGTCTCAACGCCAAGGTAGAGCTGGGCGAGGCTGCTTTCTACGGCCCGAAGCTCGACTTCATGATCAAGGACGCCATTGGCCGCCGCTGGCAGTTGGGCACCATCCAGGTGGACTATAACCTGCCTAAGCGCTTCCAGCTGGAATATACCGACGAGGACAACCAGATGAAGACCCCCGTGATGATTCACCGTGCTCCCTTCGGAAGCATGGAGCGTTTCTGCGCCGTGCTCATCGAGCACACCAGCGGACATTTCCCCCTGTGGCTCACGCCCGACCAAGTGGCCATCCTGCCGCTGTCGGAGAAGTACAACGACTACGCCAAGAAGGTGGCCAAGGAGTTCGACCTGCAAGGTGTACGCGGCACCATTGACCTGCGCAACGAGAAGCTGGGCCGCAAGATTCGCGACAACGAGCTGAAGCGCATACCTTACATGGTCATCGTCGGCGAGAAGGAAGAGGCCGAGGGACTCGTCTCCATGCGTCAGCAAGGTGGTGGCGAGCAGGCCTCAATGACGATTCAGGCATTCATCGACCGCATCAACGCCGAGGTGGCCGAGCAGACGAAGAACTTCTGAGGCTTATCCGCTACGCGGGCTTTTACAAGAACAGGGAAAGACTAAACAAAGTAGATTATGACAATGAAAAAGCGAATACTAACTGCACTGTTGTTGTGCATGTCCTGCGTGGCGGCCAGTGCTCAGACTGCAGAGGCCGTTTCCCCTGCAAACCCGGCACCACCCATCAAAAACCCCATGCTCTGGGCTGACGTGCCCGACCCCGACGTCATCCGTGTCGGCGACACCTTCTACCTCGTTTCCACCACGATGCACCTCATGCCTGGCGCTCCCGTCATGGCATCGAAGGACCTGAAGAACTGGGAGACCGTGGGCTACATCTTCGACAAGCTGACAGACTCGCCCAAGTACGACCTCGCCTTCTCGCTGCCCCTCGACCAGCAGGGCGACAGCCAAGAGCTGGGCACCGTCTACGGGCGGGGACAGTGGGCCACGTCGCTGAAGTATCACGACGGCAAGTTCTGGGCCCTGCTTGCGCCCAACGAGGCTGGAGCCATGGGCGACACCTATATCTTCACCGCTCCGAAGGCCGAGGGGCCGTGGACCATCCACTCGCGGCTGCGTCATTTCCACGACGCCACGTTGTTTTTCGATGACGACGGCACACCCTATGTCTTCTTCGGAACGGGCGAGATGTGCCAGCTGACACGCGACCTGAAGGGAGTGGTAGAGGGCAGCCTCCGCCACTACTTCCAGCGCGAGTCCGACGAGCGCGGCCTGCTGGAAGGCACCCGTGTCATCAAGCACAACGGCACCTACTATGCTTTGCTCATCTCCCATGTCTACGCCCCCGGCCGCCATCGCCGCGAGGTGTGCTACCGCACAACCGACCTGAACGCCCGGTGGGAGAAGAACACCGTCCTGGAGAGCGACTTCGGCGGATTCTCCTATCTGGCACAAGGCACCATCGTAGACACCGAGGAGGGCGACTGGTATGGCATCATGTTCCAGGACCGTGGCGGCGTAGGCCGTGTGCTGACGCTGTCGCCCGTGCGCTGGATTGACGGGTGGCCCATGCTGGGCGACGAGCACTACAAGGTGCCCGCCATCATGCGCCCCTACAAGAGCAACCAGCCTGAGACCGCCATCGTCCGTGCCGACGACTTCTCCTCGCCGAAGCTGGGCCTCCACTGGCAGTGGAACCACAACCCCGTTGACCAGGCATGGAGCCTCACCGAGCGACCGGGCTTCCTCCGTCTGAAGACAGCCCGCGTGGTGCCCAACCTCTATCTGGCTCCTAACACGCTGACCCAGCGCATGGAGGGACCGACATGCTCCGGCTACGTCACACTCGACATCTCGCACATGAAGGACGGGGACTGCTGCGGCTTCTCCGCATTCAATGGCGACAGCGGCGTGCTCACCGTCAAGAAGAACGGCAAGAAGCTTACGCTGGAGATGAGCGAGCAGAAGGTAAGCCTGAACGACCGCAACAAGGCCGTGACCAAGGTGGAGGAGAAGGTGGTGGAGACAGTTGACCTCGGCACCAAGACCACTCAGGTCTGTCTGCGCATCGACGGCGACTTCCGGCCCGGCGAGCGTGGCGGAACCGATGCCGCCAACTTCTTCTACAGTCTGGACGGACAGCAGTGGACGCAGATAGGCACGAAGAACTACCGCATGATTTTCGACTACCGCCGTTTCTTCATGGGTTCGAAGTTTGCCATCTTCAACTACACCACCAAGAAGACAGGAGGCTACGTCGACGTGGACAGCTTCAGCTATTCCGTCGCCGAAAAATGACAACTACAGAGGGTTAAAGGGAACTGCTCCCTCTAACCCTTTTTTTATGAATCCTACCATTATCTTTAATAATATGAAAAAGACTCTACTTACCTGTATAACAGCCATAATGGCTGTCTGCACCTGGGGACAGGGCGTGAAGCCGCTGCCCACACTGAGCGTTGAGGGCCGCTGGCTGGTGGACCAGCACGGCAACCACGTGGTGCTGCACGGCGTGATGGACACGCCCAACATGTATTTCAACGGCTGGCGCTGGGGCAGTCCGTGGGACGGCACCAACACCGACTACAACTCCACAGGCGCTAAGAAATGCCTGAACTATTTCGATAAGCTCTTCACGGGGATGGAAGAGGCCAAGTGCACCGTGTTCCGCCTCCACCTGGACCCTGCCTGGACGAACGACCCCAACAAGCAGAGCGACGGCAAGGAGAGCGGCGAGGCCGACATCTCGCGCTTCAGTTCGTCGCGACTGAAGACCTTCATGAAAAGCCTGTTTGTCCCCCTGGCGCAGAAAGCCATGAACCACGGCATGTACGTCGTGATGCGTCCGCCGGGTGTCTGCCCCGGCTCGCTGCAGGTAGGCGACTACTACAACGACTACCTGATGACCGTATGGGACATCGTCTCCTCGAACGACTCCGTGAAGAAATATGCCGGACAGATCAGCATCGAGCTGGCCAACGAGCCTGTGTCGCTGAAGAACGCCCAGGGACAGGACGACCCGAAGGCCCTGCACGACTTCTTCCAGCCCATCGTCGACAAGATTCGTGCCAACGGGTTCACGGGTGTCATCTGGGCACCGGGCACGGGCTGGCAGGCCAACTACACCAGCTACGCCGCCTATCCCATCGAGGGCTACAACATCGGCTATGCCGTCCACGACTACTGCGGATGGTACGGCTGCAGCGACGACACCCCCGACCCCGACAACAAAATACGGCAGTTCCACAAGCAGGTGCCCGTGGTCGACACCAACCCCGTCATCATTACCGAGGTAGACTGGAGCCCGAAGAAAGAGGGCACCGGCCACTACAACGAGCACGGCGACTGGGTAGAGTCGAACTGGGGCACATGGGCCACAGGCAGCACCTCGAAATGGGGCAAGGCCTACAAGGCCATGCTCGACCACTTCGGCAATATCTCCATGACGCTCTCGGGGACGAGCTGTCTCATCGACGTCGACCAGCTGCTGGCCGACGGCTCTGTGGTGCCTGCCTTCGACGGCTACGAGGAAGCCTGCGGCAAGGCCTGCATGGACTGGTATGCCGAATACTATGAGGTGGACTGGCCCCACGCCGACTTCAAGAACGTCAGCTATAGCGACCAGGGCAACGGCAAATACAAGAACCCCATCATCTTCGCCGACTTCCCCGACCCCGATGTCATCCGTGTGGGCGACACCTATTACATGGTCTCCACCACCATGCACCACTTCCCCGGAGCCACCATCGTGAAGTCGAGAGACCTGGTGAACTGGGAGTACTGCGCCCAGCCGCTGGCCCAGCTCTCGGCCAAGGACAGCTACTCGCTGCTGGGCGGCGAGAACGCCTACGCCAGGGGCATGTGGGCCTGCTCCATGAAGTACCACAACGGCAAGTTCTACATCCTCATCAACGGCAACGATGCCGGAGGCTTTGTCCTCACGGCCAGCGACCCGGAGGGCAAGTGGGACATGAAGCCCATCTCGCGCATCTACTACGACCCCGGCATGCTCTTCGACAAGGGCAAGATTTACATTGCCTGCGGCATCGGCAACATCCAGATGTGCGAGCTCGACGAGGACTTCAACTACATCCAGGAGAAAAACGTCATCAGCGGCAAGGACGGGCTGGAAGGCAGTCACCTCTACAAGATTGGCGACTACTATTACATCTATGCTACCTATGGCGGCTGGCCCTCGGGACAGGCCGTCTTCCGCTCGAAGAACATCTTCGGCCCCTACGAGGAGAAGATGCTGGTGGAGAAGACCATCAACGGCAAGGTGAACACCGTGCACCAGGGAGCCCTCTTCTTCGTCCCTGCCAGCCCCACCCAGGAGATGGCCGACGAGGGCGACGGCCAGTGGTGGACCATCATGCAGGAAGACCTCGGCTGCCTGGGCCGCATGCCCAACCTGCAGCCCGTCAGATGGGAGAACGACTGGCCCGTGGTGGGCAACAACGGCGTGCCCTACTCCACCTTCAGCAAACCTGCCATCGGCACCAGCTACCCCCGCCGCCCCCTGCCTGCCAACGACAACTTCCGCTCCTATCCACTAGGCATGCAATGGCAATGGAACCACAACCCCGACAACGGTGCGTGGAGCCTGTTTGAGCGCCCCGGATGGCTGCGCATGAAGACTACGGGCACTGCCGACCGCCTGACGCAGGCCCGCAACATGCTCACCCAGCGCATCTTCGCCTTCCACGACAAGTCGTCCACACCTTCCACAGGCACCGTCCGGCTCGACGTGTCGCACCTGCAGGAGGGCGACCGTGCCGGCATCTGCATCCTCCAAGACCCCTATGCCGCCATCGCCGTGGAGGTGAAGGACGGCAAGAAGCAGCTTGTCTGGTGGCAGGACCAGCTGACCACGAACAGCAACTTCACCCCCGCGTCGAAGGTGAAGGCCGTCGACATCGACAGCATCGTCTACCTCCGGGCTGCCGTCACCTACGGCACCAGCAAGACCGACTTCTACTATTCCCTCGACAACCAGACCTACACCAAGCTGGGCCAGCAGACCTCGCTGGGCTTCAACCTCAGCGTCTTCGTCGGCGCCCGCTTCGGCCTCTTCTGCTATCATTCCGGCAGTTTAGCCGACCCGCAGGGCTATGCCGACTTCGACTGGTTCTCCACCGAGGACAGCTTCGACGAGGCCTCCTTCTATCCCGCCGACTTCGAGGGCTTCAACGAGGACATGCTCACCGCAGCGCAGCTTGCCGTCGAAGGCTCCGGCTTCGAGGTGATGGTGGGCAACAGCACGCAGCTGAACATGACAGCTACCTACCGCGACGGCCATACAGACAACGTCGCCGCCCAGGCCCGCTACACCATCGACCAGGAGGGCGTCATCGACATCCGCGACGGCCGCATACGCGGACTCAGCGAGGGCACCGCCCGCGTACATGCCAGCTACACCGACCCGCTGGGCAACGAGCTGACGGCGACATTCTCCGTGCGCAGCACCTTCTTCCCCTTCGCTGCCGAGTATATCAACACATCGCTCTTCGGCCAGGGGAAATACACCGAGTCCACCCACACCTTCCGTCCGGGACAATGGGGACAGATGGGCTGGGAGTACACCAACGGCGCCGACATGTCGGCCTATAAGTACCTCGTCGTCAAGCTCAAGGCCACCAGCAGCCAGTCGCACCTGAACATCTTCACCGAGGGCAGCATCTGGAGTTCCTGCTGCGCCACACCCGACTTCGGCTCGAAGAAGCAGATAGTGGTCAACTTGAAGACGGCGAAATATACCGACGGCGACAAGAAAGGCCAGTCGCTCGACACGAAGAACATCCGCATCGTCTGCTTCTGGGGAACGGGAGGACAGGACATCAAGGTCGACGACATCTATCTCACCAACAACGACGACTACACCCCCAACGCCATTGAGACGCCCCGCCTGCAGCACGACACAGCCGATGCCATCTACGACCTTCAGGGCCGCCGCGTCGGCACTTCGTCCACGACGCCCAACGCTCAGTTGCGAAAAGGCATCTATATCATGAACGGTAAAAAGATAGTAAAGAAATGAAGAGACTGACCGTAGCCATCGCCTTGGCGCTATGCGCCATCATGGCAGCCACCGGAGTACAGGGGCAGCCGCTCCTGAAGACCCATGTAGAGACAGGCGACCTGGAGGGCACAGCCGACGGACCGCTCGCCGTCTATAAAGCCATCCCATACGCAGCGCCCCCCGTGGGCGACCTTCGCTGGCGTGCGCCCCAGCCAGCCCTTCCCTGGGAGGGTGTGCTCAAGGCCGAGACCTTCGGTCCCTGGCCGCCCCAGCCCACACGCCCCGGCCGGACGGCCGACATGATGAGCGAGGACTGCCTGTACCTGGGCATCGCCACGCCCGCGCACAGCACAGCCGACCGTCTGCCCGTCATGGTATGGATTCACGGCGGCGGCTTCCAGACCGAGCACTACGGCGGCGACCTCTGGAAGCATCTCGCCATGCGCGGCGTGGTCATCGTCAGCGTGGAGTACCGCACGGGAGCACTCGGCTTCATGGCCCATCCCGAACTGACGAAAGAGTCGCCCGACGGCCATTCCGGCAACTACGGCCTGCTCGACCAGATTTTCGCCCTGCAGTGGGTGCAGCGCAACATCACCAGCTTCGGCGGCGACCCTACGAACGTCACCATCTTTGGCGAGTCGGCCGGTGCCATCAGCTGCAGCATCCTCTGTGCCTCGCCCCTGGCCAAGGGTCTCTTCCACCGCTGCATCAGCCAGAGCGGCGGCTCCTTCGCCCCGTGGCGCGACCAGCCGCGCACCCTGGGCATGGACGCCTCGCAGACGGGAGCCGAACAGCAGGGACTGGCCTTCCAGAAACATCTGAAGAAGAAGAGCCTCAAACAGCTGCGCAAGATGGACGCGATGTCGCTTTGCGACGGCAACGTGGGCTTCGGCGGCTTCTGGCCCTGCGTCGACGGCTATGTCATCTGCGACGACCAGTACCGTCTCTACGAGCGCGGCGAATACAACGACGTGCCCGTCATCGTGATGACCAACAGCGACGAGGGTGCCCTCTTCACCCCCGGCAACATCAAGGCCGAGGATTATCAGAAGCAGGCACGCAGCGTCTTCGGCTCCTTTGCCGACGAAGCCCTGAAGGTCTATCCCGGAAATACCGACGACGAAGCCTGGCACGGCAACAGCGACGCCTTCCGCGACATGGGCTTCGCCTGGCCCTCCTTCGCCTGGGTGAATCTTCAGTCGAAGACGGGCAAGAGCGCAGCCTACGCCGCCTACCTCGCCCAGCCCTCCACGCGCAGCTTCTCCGGCGACCCCCGCCGGCGCGGCGTGGCCCATGCCGACGACATCCTCTACCTGAACGGCGAGTTCCTCATGCAGCCCGACAAATACCCTGTCGAGGCTGCCGTTGCCGAAATCATGCAGCAGTACTGGGTGAACTTCGCCAAGACAGGCAACCCCAACGGGAAGGGGCTGCCCTACTGGCCCACGTTCGACGACACGAAGCCCACTACGATGCAGTTCGCAAACGGAGCATCGCTCATCATGCGACCCAACCGCGAACAGCTGGACTTCGTAGACCGTTTCTACAAGGCCAAACGCGAAGAGACTGAGAAACAGCGAAAGTGACATTTCGGTTTGGTGCAAATGGTGCAAATGGTTCTCCCAAGGTTTTATTAGGGTTTCCAGCGATTTCTACCACTTAAGACACCCATTGTGGAGTAGAAAAGTCACTAATCGTGGAGGAGATGAGTCACTAATTGTGGAGAAGAGGAGTCACTAATTGTGGAAAAGACATTTCACTAATTGTGGAAAAGAGGAGTCACTAATTGTGGAAAATCTATTTCACTAATTGTGGAAAAGACATTTCACTAATTATGGAAAAGATATTTCACTAATTGTGGAAAAGATAATTCAGTAGCAAAGCAACTGACGCTGAAAGACGCTGAAGGCGTCTCCTCTCAGTAGCCGAGGGTACTCAGTACCCCCGGAAAGACGGGTGCGAGTGACATCGACCCTGAAGGGTCGTTATTACGGATATTCGTTTCCAATAATAAGCGTATAAACTAAGAAAGAAATTATAATAATGGCAATAATATAGCAGTTGTCACAGGGTAGTCATCCACGGAAGAATTGAACTGCGCCGTTAATCCGCCAGTCAGGACGGTAACACACATACTACAAAAAAGCCCCTGAATTGCAATCGCATTCAGGGGTCAATTGTATTTTGCCACAGAGGGTCAGTCCTGTTTGCCCATGGGGGTCAACGTCGCTTGCCCTCGGGGTTCAAACGCGCTCGGCTTTTCCACTGAGCACCATCGTGCTCAGCAGCAGCGTAGTCAATAGTTTCTTCATATTTCTTTACTAATCAGTCTTCACTGCTCCAGTTTCTATTCTGCTCGCGGGCATTCGGGGGGCCAGGGTGCTGTGGGGAACCTTCTAACAGATGTCCATGATGCTGAATCTCCACTACCTGCATGGCAGGCTTTTAGTAATTAATCTTTTTGCTTTCCATTGCTGTGAATTATTTGTTGAATTGTATTTTTCCGTTCTCTATATATAGACCCTTGGCGGGACGCTGACGCAACTGTCGGCCCTGCATGTCGAAGTAGCGGTGGGTGCCATCGCGGTCAACGGTGTGTATGGTGCCGATGCCGGTGGTCTCGTCAGTATAGTCGTTGTCACCCTCGAAGCTGTCGGCGGGGAAGTCCTGGATGCCGAATTCGTCATCCTCACCCTCGGTGTGGGAAACATACATCGGATCATAGGCATAGTAGCCATCGCTCTCGTAGGGCGAGAAGAAGGCACGGAAGGTGCCGATGTAGGCGCCTTGGTAGCCGGGGGCATTGCTGATGCGGCGGAAACATCCGTCGTTCGACATGGTGTGGGCTTTCATCGCAGCGGCATCATCGTTGCTGATGTTGTGGAAGGTGCCGCGCCACTGGCCGATGACCTCGGGGGTCTCGCCCACGTCGTAGACTTCGCCTGCAGCCAACTCCCGCACCACGGGGATGTCGACGGGTGTGGTGGCGATGGTCACATCGTTGGCCTCAAGGCGCAGTTCTCCATAGTTCACCACCACCACGTAGGGGTGTCCGGCGTAGAGGATATTTGGTGCCCCGCTGATGTCGTCGACGTTCTCGTAGCGCGCCTCATGGAAGATGAGCTCGCGATAGTGGTTGTCGACGGAATAGAGCGTGTAATACTGCACGTAGCGGTTGTTGCCCGTCTGCTTGTATATGTCGAGGTCGAAGGGCAGACATACGGTGTAGGCGCGGCTTTCCCACCCTATGCCGTTCTCTATGGCACGCAGCGTGCGGTTGCTGATGCTCACGCTCACCATCTTTCCTGCCGCCTGGGCGAGGATGGCGCTGTTGTCGGCCAGGTCGGTGAGGAGCACGTCGGGATAGCTATTGTAGTAATAGCCGTCGTAGGCGAGTCCGTTCTCGTAGGCGGTGATGCCGCTGGCGCCGTAGGTCTGCAGCGTTGCGCCCAGGTCGGTGGGGGGCTGTGCGTGTTTGAAGCCCCTTGTGCTCTGCTCCCCGCCAATATGACTGGTGTGGTAGCTGTTGGTGATGGTGATGTTTTCGGGATTATAATTCTTGGTGTAAACGAAAGTTTCGTAGCCTCTAACGTACATCTCTGTAGGCGCGAAAATGCAGTCTTTGATGCTGACGGGAACCAAGCCTGCCCTGTAGCCTACAAAACCTCCGCTGACGCGAGCATTTTCATCCAATTGAAGTAGCTTCCCATCGAAGACGCAACCCTCGATAGTGATGGCGTTGGTTACTATACCCACCATACTGCTATTATAGGGCAGCTCCGTGTATTCCAATTCGATGGTAACGCTGCTATGGCAGGCCAGGAGCCTGACGTTGCCTTCGGCACGGCCAATGATGCTGCCCGTGTAGTAATGACGGGATGTGATGGTGCCGTCGATGCGCAAGTTCTTGATGGTGGCTCCATTGACAAATCGGAATGGAGCACAGCATTCGGCGTCGGAATGGTAGTCTATGGTCAGCTTGTGCCCATTGCCATCAAAGGTGCCGCTGAAGGGATGACCATCGGCACCCACGCGGGTAGTGACGGCGATGTCGCTGGCCAGCTTGACGTGCTTGCCGCTGAACGACACTCCCAAGGACACGCTTCGGGCAAAGATGTCCCATTGATTGGTGCTGGCAATGATGTAGGGATTGGCCTCTGTACCATCGCCCGTGATGCCAGTGTCGGCCAGCGTGGCGGTGACAAGATACTCCTGGACGGAGGCGTCGGCATGTATGGTGTAGCTG
>JAEEGL013512481.1_pt1 | contig 22647 bp, 17 predicted proteins | sample 9134231 | NCBI WGS metagenome assembly JAEEGL01 (sample SAMN16246548, study PRJNA631951) | gut metagenome | biome: gut microbiome; feature: rumen; material: fiber-attached | host: Bos | place: Iran: Karaj | collected 2018-10
CGGATTTACGTTATCGATTGGTTATGCCTTTTTTTACATAAAGGAAATGCAACTTGATTTGTGTACAGAAACTTTTTTTGTACTGTTTGCTGGGATTTTTACCTTCTTTATTGTATCTATATTATGCCAAAAGATTGGGGCAATCAGAGAAAAAAAGGTAATAAATGCAGATAGTGTAAGAAGCTTTTTTCAAAATGGAGACAATAACAGGGTTAATGTTGATTTTTGGAAGTTTATAGTTTTCTTGATGATTAATATGCTTAGTGTTGTGCTCTTTGTCAGATATCTTCGTGCATTTTCAGGAAAGAATAATATAAGCGAAGCAATAAGATATTTTGATTATGCTAAGAAATTTACAGCACAGAACGTTGATGTACCGGGACTGGTATCTGTTCTTAGAATGGCATCAGCTGTTATCATGTATATATGCATATATTTACTTGCACATCAGTTGATTTATCATTATAAACAAAACAGGTTATTGATTTATTTAAATATTCTAATAAGTTGTATAAATACCATTTTATCAGGCGGTAGAAGTGGGATATTGGAATTTATCTTTGGCTTTTTCGTGATGGCATATTTTATCTATAAGGCAAAGTATGATTATAAGAAAAAGATTCCATCAAAAGTAGTTATCTTTATACTTCTTGCTGTGTTATTGGCAGTTCCTGTGTTTTATCTTTCAGCAGCTCTTATGGGTAGAGGCAAGCAGACGGATATATTTCATTACATATGTATTTATTTATCGGGAGAAATTAAGAATTTAGATATCTTTATTCGTAAAGGAATTTTTGGCACTGATATATCAAAATCTCAAACATTGATTAGTTTGAGATTGACGATACTCCCAAAACTCGGAATAACAGGATGGAGCTCAAAACTTGATCTTCCTTTTGTACACGTTGATGGCTTTGGTACGGGTAATGTTTATACAATATTCTATATGTTTATGTATGATGGGGGATATCCGGCTTTGTTTTTCTACACCATAATGATGGCGCTTATCGCAAGCTTATCATATAGGTATGTAATAAGTACACGATATAAAAAGTATTATGGGGCTGTAAATATCCCGCTTATTATCTATTCGCAGATTGCTTTTTCTGTTTTGTTCTCGTTCTTTTCAGACAGGTTTTATGAATTGATATTTAATCTTGAATTCTGGCGTAAGAGTATTATTTTGATAGTATTGGTATGGTTCATTAACAGGGTTAAAATTACGAATAGTAATGAAACGGTAATGGAAATAAAGAAAAAAGAATTTGTGCTATTTAGAAATATCTATGCGTTAAGAGGATCTGACAAAGGAGAAATAAAGAATGAAGTATTATAGTAAAGAAATACAGAAAGCCGGTTATATACATCAGACAGCGGGAGTGAAGGCAAGGGATGATGTGGAGGCTATACTGGCGAATGAAGGCTTTAAGGAGTTGTTGATACCATCTATCAATGATGACAGAAAAAATATGGGAAAAATAAAAAAAATATCTACTCATTTTCAGATTAGAAAGATATGGAAAGATAGTACAAAGGAACTGAAAAATAAGGATCTTTTTATTGTACAATTTCCGGTGCTAGAGCATTGTATATTTTTGTCATCTGTTTTTAGAGACCTTAGAAAAAGAGGAGTAAGGATTGTATTTTTAATACATGATCTGGATTACCTCAGACTTGCGGTAGCCGGTAATGAGGATATGACAAAACAGAAAAGCAAGAGATTGGAAATTGAGCAGAAGGCGCTTCATTTTGGAAATAGAGTAATTGTTCATAATGATGCAATGCTTAAAAAGATGATAGAATTGGGGTTTGACAAGAAAAAACTGGTGTCTTTGGAGATTTTTGATTATCTGATACCGAATTACGATGATAATAGAATTGCAAAAAGAAGAAATGAGAGAACTTTGCCGATAATTATAGCTGGTAATCTTATGAGATCAAAGGCAGAGTATGTATATAAGCTTCCTCAAACGTGTGAGTTTAACCTTTTTGGTGTAAACTATGAAGATGAAGGTCGTAAGGGAGTTCATTATAAAGGATCCTTTGATCCGGATGATCTTCCATACGAACTGAACGGAAGCTTTGGGCTGGTTTGGGATGGAAGTGATACTTCAACCTGTGGTGGAGTATATGGCAGATATATGAGTATTAATAATCCTCACAAGACGTCACTTTATTTGGCTTCAGGTATACCGGTATTGATTTGGAGTGGAGCTGCACTTAAAGAATTCGTGACACAAAACAATGCAGGAATAGCTATTGATTCAATGGAAGCTATTCCTGATATATTAAACAATATGACGGATGAGGAATATGAAAAGCTCAAACAGGGAGCCGAAATGGTTTCCCAAAAATTACGTAGTGGATATTACACGATAAAAGCTGTTTCATCGTGCAAAGTCAATTAATGTTTGGATAGATAAATATTCTTAAGAATGGTTGCGGATGAGTTCTTATCGTAACCCGCATTTTTGACTTTATCACCAGCATCATTTCGAGATGTTGTATTTAATGAGTGGCTCAGGTTATTTATAATCTGAGCCCATTTTTTATGTCCGGCAGATAATGGGACAAACTCCACCAGGTCGGTTAATTTTACTTCTGTTGGAACTACGTTGGAACAAACGGTTTGAAGCCCTGAGGTTTGTGCTTCAATTGCCACGATACCCAAACCTTCAAAAAGTGATGGAAAAACAAAAATATCCATAGCAGAATAGAAGTCATTTATTCTATCGTTTGTGCCAGGCATTATTACTTTGCCCTGTAGATTCAGTTTCCTTATTTCGTCGTTTATCGCTGGTTCAAGTTTGCCTTCACCTATAAGCAGTAATCGACTGGATGGGTTGATCTTTAATAATTCAGAAAAAACATTTATAAGGAATAATTGATTTTTTTGTTCGACAAATCTTCCAACATTTCCAAGTAGAACAGTATCATCATCAATGTTATACTCACGTCTTATTGATATCCTAGATGATTCATTAAATCGAAATCTGTCTGTATCAATGCCGTTTTTCAGTATGATTGAATCGGATGAACCTTTTTTTGAATACATCCATTCTGCTGCGGGTTTAGAACAGGCTAACTTAACAGTGGCAGTATGGTCAATTATGAAACGAGCTATTTTTTGTAAAACCTTATTACCTCGGAAACCTTCCAGGTTTTCACTCTGTGAATTGTGTGAATGAATTATTCTGACAGGAATGCCGGCTAAACGGGCGCATGCTAGCATATCAAACCGAAACATATTATCTGTATTAATATGAATGACGTCATACTTCTGCCTTTTAAGGAATTTTATAATTCTAATATATTTAGTAAGGTGATAGAAAATCTTTGATTTCTTTCGTTCTTTCTGTTTTTTGTCAAAATATATCTTACATCCTAACTCCTTGAATTGCTTAGCGTTTGTATGACCATCAGGACTATACAGAAACCAATCAAATTCAAAATCATTACTGTTTGATTTGATGGTGGAAATAAGGTCATAGATAACTTTGGTGGCGCCATCTGATTCGAGTCTAAGTTTTGTAAGAAGTACTTTCGTTTTGCTCATTTAATTATTTTCCGATAAACACTTTTAAGTGTTTACCATTATCCTTTCTTTCGATTGATTATGTGATAGAAGAGATTATTGAAGATCAATTTGTGAGTCGGCCAGCCTCTTTAATAATATACTAACAAAGTGATAAATCACGTTTAAGATGATTCCAAGTAAAAAAACAATCAGAACGACTACAAAAAGCATCAGTATGAATTCGCCATAGTTTTGTTCATATAGAAGCTTGACCCATTTTATTCTGTAGAATTGATTCCTGCCAAGAGGGTGATCGTGTATCAGATAAATAATAAACGTTGATGAGGCGATGTAGTTTATGAGTCTTGAACTTGGGATATGCATTCTTCTGAATAACTCAAATAAGCATATGGCGATTATCACACAAGGTATAGCATATTCCTCATAAGAATAGATTACTTGGTGAAATGAGGAACCGCTGCGGTGCAGAAGGTTTTTTACGCTTATATAATAAGACATATATAAAAGAATATTTGTCAGCACTAATATCAAAAGTATGAAAATAGTTTTTGTTTTTTTGAAAGGGTTATATAGTTTTATAAATCCGCCTATCAGATACATCAAGGCGCCGGTTGCGGCTATAGGTATAACTTCGGAAATATCCTTAAACATATTTCTGACATATTGAATGCTTACAATGGCGAAAAGTGCCATAATAACAGAAAGATACTCCTTAACGTTCATTTGGCTGATATATTTGTTCAAAAAGCATCTTGCAATCAGAATAACGATGAAATAGTATCCAATAAACCACCAGCCAGAATTAAAATATCTAAGATGTATTCCTGCGTCGCCGTTCGTTAGTTCAACGTAGAAAAATGATACTACAGTAAAGATGATTGAGACAAATAGCATCTCAAATAACAGTTTTTTACTAACTTTCATTATATCTATTTTTTTATCTATAAGAAAGTATCCGCTCAAGATTAGGAAAAGGTTGTTGCCTATCTTGCCAAAGGTTGTGGCAATTTCACAGATGGATAGCCTTTTGTATAGAATCGGATCGCTAAACATTTCGCCTGTAGTAGCAGAATTAATGCTCAAGATCTGGTTGTTTATACAATGAAAGAAGATGTGGTGGACTATTATCATGATAATAGCTACTATCCTCAGTAATTCGAAATTGGATTGCCTATTTGATTTACCCATATCTAATCCTCGCGAATGATGTATAATTTTGTGATTAAAGGAATAAAACACTTGTTTAACTCCATCAAATATATTATCATACTAATCGTGTTGATACAATTAACTTTTAGTAACATAACACAATACTATACATGGAAGAATAGAGAGGAAATATAATGTCGAATGTCGCTTTGTTGATTGCCGGAGGTTCCGGTAACCGAATGCATCAGGATATCCCTAAACAGTTTATAACAGTAAATGAACGTCCGGTAATAGTATATACTCTGGAAGCTTTTGAACATCATCCGGAAATAGATGAAATTGCAGTGGTTTGTATTGAAGGCTGGGATCAGGTTTTATGGGCGTATGCTAAGCAGTTTAACATATCAAAGCTTAAATATGTTATACCAGGTGGCGAAAATGGCCAGGCTTCCATCAGGAATGGTGTTTATGAATTAGAGAAACATTTTGAATCAGATGATCTTGTACTTATTCATGATGCGATCCGACCGATGGTTTCTGCAGAGATAATATCTGACAATATACGAATAGCAAAGAAATATGGAAATGCTGTTACGGTTATTCCATGTGCGGAAGCAATGATGCAGACGGATGATGGGGTAATGTCAAGCGGAAGTTATCCAAGGGATAATCTGAAACGTACTCAAACACCACAAGCTTTCAGAATAGGCGATATTTGCAAACTTCACAGAGAAGCAATTGAAGCAGGTATTACCAATTCCGTTGCATCATGTACTCTCATGATAGAGATGGGACATCAGGTGTATTTTTCGTCAGGCTCAGAGAAAAATATTAAACTTACAACGGTAGAAGATATTGATATTTTTAAGGCGTTACTGGTTGCTAAAAGATCGGATTGGTTAAAATGAAACATTTAGGAAATATCTTAAAAGCAGATAACTATAAAAAAGAAAAAATCATCCAATTAAATGATGAAGAAGTCAAAATGATACAAAAAAGGCTTCTTTTCGTTCTGGATGATATTATTAATGTGTGTAATAAGTATAGGATACACTATCAATTAAGTGGGGGGTCGTGTTTAGGAGCGGTTCGTCACTCCGGTTACATTCCATGGGATGATGATATTGATATAAATATATACAGAAAAGACATAAAGAAGTTTGTTACTGTTTTTTCAAGATTATATAAGGACAAGTATTGGATACATGTCCCGGGGAAAACAAAGAATTATGATTATATGTATGTTCGGATTTTTACTAAAGACGTTAGAGCAAGGGATATAATGGATCCGGAGAAAACGGAATGCGGACTAGGAACGGACATTTTTATTGTTGAAAACACTTTTGATAATAATGTTATTCGTAAAATTCATGGACTAGGCTATATGGTATTTAGATACATTTTGTCGTGTATCAGATTTTACAGGAATAAAGATGAGCTGAAAGAGATTCTTAATGAGTCAAGTGAACTGAACAAAATATCAAAAAAACGCGTGTTTATCGGAAGGCTATTTTCTGTCATACCAATCAGATTGTGGGTTGCAGTGGCTATGAAGTGGGCAGCGCTTTGTAAAAATAATCATACTAAGTATGTTACCATCCCTGCGGGAACAAAACAATTCTTTGGAGAATTGTATGAGAGAAAGCTGTTTGAAAAATCTGTTTTACGTGAGTTTGAGGGCAGGAAGGTGAGGATAAGTGCGGACTATGATACTTATCTGACAAAGCTGTATAAGGATTATATGGTTGTTCCACCAAAGGAAAAGCAGGAACGTCATGTGATGATGGAATTGGACAAATCAGCACTTTATAAATCTTTAAATAAATGATAAAAGGCCTAAAGGCCAGTAAGCTTAGAGAAAAAATGATGAGTGAAAAAAAGATATTGAACATAGTGCTTAGCTTTTGTTCGTCAATAGCATTGTGTATGAATTTTAGGGCGCCCAACATGGAACCTAAATATAGGGATAATTTTGTTGCGGAAGTATTCCTGAATCTGAAAATCAGTATGAATAGTAAGTCATTCGTTGCAACTATTCTTTTTATATCGCTTTTTTTACTGTATGAAAAGAAATCTGATAAGTGTACGATGGGTATTGACATTATCAGTATGCTCATTGCTATTGTTTGGCTTTTTGGAGCAAGTTTTAGCATAGATAATACGATGTATCCTATTGTGTCATCATTAGGACAGGGTGCTAAGGCTGTTATTTATCTTGTGGGTATGACGAGCCTTATAAGAGTGTTGGCAATCGTTGTTCATGATTTTATTCACGGGCTGAAGGATGAACCATGGAAAGGTCTCTCAATTAAGAAGGCCTTTTTTATGATAATAATATGTTGGATCCCACACATCATCATATGTTATCCGGGATATGTATGTCCAGATGCGTGGAATCAGTTGTCACAGTATTTTGGTCTGAGTAATTTTACTACGCATCATCCGCCGGCACATACCCTGTTGATGGGGATGATAGTTAAAATAGGAACGAACCTTGGAAATGGCGAGATAGGGTTGTTTATTTTTGTATTATTCCAGTTGTTCTTCTTTGCATTGGTTATTTCTTATTCCATATGTGAGACCAATAAGATATGCATGAATAAGTATATAACAATAGGAATGTTAGCGGTGTTTATTGTTTTTCCATATTCGGCAGGCTATGTGGGATTATTGTTAAAGGATAACTTGTATAGTTGTATGTTCCTGCTATTTATGGTTGAGTTCCTGAAGTTTGTCAATAATCACTATGAGTTTAAGGGAATAAAGAGTACTGTTTTATGGATAGTATCTGTTATGGGGGTTATTCTGTTCAGAAATAACGGAAAATATGTTATCTATCCTCTTGTAATGGTACTGTTTATAATACTAATTAAACAATATAAACTGAAGAAACGTAAAAAAGTGTTGGGGGTTCTTCTTACTCCTATAGTATTGGCTGTAACAATAAATACAGTACTTATAAGCAGTTACAATATAGAAAAGGGGAGTATAAGGGAGGCTTTGTCGCTACCTTTCCAGCAGACGGCAAGATATGTAAAATACTATGAAGATGAACTCGACGAATCAGAGATAAGAATAATAAACAATGTGCTTGATTATGAGCATATGGCACAGAATTATAATCCAATCCTTTCAGATCATATCAAAAATGATTACAAGGAGAGTGCAACAAAAGAGGAACTTAAAGAATATCTTACACTGTGGATAAAACAATTTTTTAAACATCCGATGATATATGTTGAAGCAACAATTAATCAGAATTATTTTTTGTTATATCCATTTTATGAAAATGATGTAGTTTATAATGAAACATACGTAGATGAAAAAAGATTCATTCACACTGAACTGCCGACATTTAGTGAGGAGAGTAATAAGGAGCATTTGGAGAAGTGGAAGAATGCTGAATATGGGTATATGAAATTGCTCTTTTCTTTACCGGTGATAGGTTTATTCTCTCATCCTGCAACTTATGTACTGGTGTTGATCTTCCTTTTATATTATTCGTTAAAGGATAAGAACAAGAGATTTTTGCTTTTGGTGTCGCCTTTGTTATTAAGCATAGTTGTTATTATTCTTGCACCGTGTATACAGAACCATCCTAGATATGCATTCCCTATAATATATTCGTTCCCAGTCATTCTGGGGTACTATTATAGTTGTATGAAAAGGATACCTCGAACTGAAGAATGACCGTTAAACGTTTTCTGCTGTATATAGTTTATAATTGAAAAGTAATCAGGATTATGGTACGCTATCAAATAGGAAGTGTATTGTATGGTGCGTTTGATAAAGGGAGGTAGAAGTACATGAAGGGGATTATTCTTGCAGGTGGTGCGGGGACAAGGTTGTATCCGCTTACATTGGTTACAAGTAAACAGTTACTTCCTGTTTATGATAAACCTATGATATATTATCCGTTGTCAACGCTGATGCTTGCGGGGATCAAAGATATTCTTGTTATAAGTACACCGGAAGATCTTCCAAGATTTGAAGCGCTTTTGGGTGATGGATCAAAGTTTGGAATAACTCTTTCTTATGCGGAACAGCCGAGTCCGGATGGGTTGGCTCAGGCATTCATTATAGGCAGAGATTTTATTGACGATGACGCATGTGCACTGGTTCTTGGTGATAATATTTTTTATGGAAATGGACTTAGTAAGAAACTTAAGGATGCAGTTATAAATGCGGAGAAAAAGAACAGGGCAACCGTTTTCGGTTATTATGTTTCTGATCCGGAGAGGTTTGGGGTTGTTGATTTCGATGAGAATGGTAAGGTTACCAGTATAGAAGAAAAACCGGCTGAACCAAAGAGTAATTATGCGGTAACAGGACTTTATTTTTATCCTTCAGGGGTTTCTGATTTTGCTGATAGAGTAGAACAATCTGAAAGAGGTGAGTATGAGATAACTACACTTAATCAGATGTACCTTAAGGAAGATATTCTGGATGTTCAGCATCTGGACAGAGGATTTGTGTGGCTTGATACAGGCACTATCAGCAGCCTGATGGAAGCGTCCAACTTTATACAGACAGTACAGAAGCAAAATGGAGTTATTATTTCTGCGCCGGAAGAAATAGCATACCTGCATAAGTGGATAAACAAAAAGACTCTTTTGGAGACTGCAGAACTGTATGGGAGTAGTAGTTACGGAAAACATCTTAAAGAAGTTACAAGGGACAGAATAAAGAAATAAAGAATAATAGAAGATTTCAAGGTGGATTTGATGTATCAAATCTGCCTTTTGCTTTGAATAATGCATAACTTTAGCATCCATCAAAGAAGAGTTAACGATTTTTTAATAGTTATGTTTGAAAAATTTAAAAAATATGGTAGAATGTGAAAGAATGTGCTTATGGTGACATCGTAAGCAATATTAAAAGAAAAGATAACGAGAGGTAAAAGGGATGATACCATTTAATAAGGCATCAGTTACAGATAAAGAAATAGAATATGTCGTAGATGCAATGAAAAACGGTAAGCTATCCGGAGACGGAAAGTATACTGCACTTGTATATGAGAGTTTAAAAAAGCTCCTTGGAATAGAGAATATGCTTCTTACAACATCAGGTACTACAGCGCTTGAGATGGCATCGCTTCTTATTGATCTTGAAGAAGGTGATGAGGTTATTGTTCCTTCTTTCACATTTTCTTCAACGGCAAATGCATTTATGCTTAGAAGAGCAAAACCTGTATTCTGTGACATCCGCAGAGATACGATGAATATAGATGAAACTAAAATAGAAGCTTTGATAACGGATAAAACGAAAGCGATATATGTTGTAGATTATGCAGGCGTTCCTTGCGACATGGATGTTATCAATGATATAGCTAAACGTCACAACGTTCATGTGATAGAAGATGCAGCACAGGCTGTTGGTTCAAAATACAAAGGAAGAAGAGCCGGAATGCTTTCGGAACTCGGATGCTACAGCTTCCATGAAACAAAGAATTATGTAATGGGAGAAGGCGGCGGACTAATTATCAATGACCCTAAGTATATTGATCGTGCAGAAATCCTTAGAGAAAAGGGAACCAACCGCAGACAGGTTCTGAAGGGAATGGTTGACAAATATACATGGCATGATATCGGATCGTCATTCCTTCCATCAGATGTTCTTGCGGCTATTCTGTATGCTCAGCTTGAACGTTATGATGAAATAATGGAGAAGAGGATGACTATATGGAACACATATCGCGAAACACTTCTTTCTCTTGAGGAGAAAGGTCAGTTGAAGCTGCAGGCTATTCCTAAATATGCTGAACACAATGGTCATATGTTCAATATTATTCTTCCCACTCCGGAGATAAGAAGCAAGCTTGTAGATGGACTTAAGAAATATGATATTTTATCATATATCTGTTACGTTCCTCTTCATTCTGCACCGATGGGAAGAAAGCTGGGATATGAGCCTTCAGCTTGCCCTATTACAGAGGAGTATGGCGAGACAGTACTTCGTCTTCCGTTATATGCAGACATGACAGTCGATGATGCGGTATTTGTAACAGATAAGGTTAAGGAAATACTTGGAGAATAAAATGATAAGACTTGGAATACTTGGATGTGCAGAAATTGCATACAGGAGATTTATGCCTGCGGTCAAAGAAGTTGAAGATGTGATCCCGGTAGTTGTTGCTGAGGAGTATGCAAAGGACAAACTTGCGGCCTTTAGGGATGACTATGGTCTGGAAACATTAGAATCTTTCAACGAGGTTATCGGAAGGGATGATATAGATGCTGTATATATACCTCAACCTCCTGCACTTCATTTTAAATGGGCGGAGAAGGCTCTTCAGCGTGGAAAGCATGTCCTGATCGAAAAACCATCCACGACTACATATGAAGATACTAAAAGGCTTGTGGATCTTGCAGTAAAGAAGCAGCTTGCGCTTCATGAAAACTACATGTTCAGCTATCATAAACAGGTAGAAACTATAAGACAGCTTATTACAGAAGGCAGAGTTGGTGATATCCGGCTTATAAGAGAGGCCTTCTGTTTTCCGCGTCGTGCAGTAAATGATTTTAGATATAATAAAGAGCTTGGCGGCGGCTCACTTCTTGATGCTGCAGGTTATCCAGTGAAGCTTGCGACTCTTCTTCTTGGAGATAATATTAAGGTTGATACAGCTAAGCTTAATTATCTTTCGGAGTTTCCGGTTGATATGTTTGGAAGCGCTTCTTTATCTGACAGTAATGGTACTGTGTGTCAGTTGACATTTGGAATGGATTGTCAGTATCAATGTACGGTTGAGGTTATTGGAAACAAGGGCAGGATGTATACTGATCGTATTTTTACTGCACCACCTAATTTCGAACCTGTGATTCAGCTTCAGAACGGAGCGGAAAAGCAGGCAGTTAAAGTGGAAAGTGATAATCATTTTAAGCATTCCATTGAGGCTTTTGTTAATGAGATAAATGATGATTCTGTCAGAAAGAATATGTATGATGCGATACTTAAGCAGAGCGGGCTTATCGAAGATATACGCAGCATTGGAGATAGAAAGTAGAAATTAATGACATTAAAGTCAACTATATTTTGTCGCGTGACAAATGATCTGTTATGTGTTGTTATAATTAGGAGGGAATTTTGGCGGTTAATTCGTTTGAAGATGTATTAAGTTGGATTAATTAACGGAATAAGAAAACAAAGGTTAATATTAAAAAGAAGCCATATGAAAGGATGAGGGATTGGCTCTACGATGAGGAATCAGGGACTATCCATAATGAAAAACGAAGCTTTTTTGAGATAGCAGGTCTTAGATCGTATGTTATGGGCGAATGCGTAGCAAGTCAGCCCATACTTCTTCAGAATGAGATAGGGTATCTGGGGATAATCTGCAGAAATATTGATGGCGTAATGCATTTTCTGATGCAGGCCAAAATTGAGCCAGGCAATATCAATAATATTCAGATTTCGCCAACCATTCAGGCTACAAAGTCTAATTTTACCCAGAAGCATGGAGGGAAAAGACCTAATTATCTGGAGTATTTCAATGATGATGTTGCTATGGAGGACTATGGACGTTCTTTTGATAAAAGAATAATAGTTGATCAAATACAGTCTGAACAGTCATCCAGGTTTTTGAAGAAAAGGAACAGAAATATTATGATAGAGGTATTTGATGATGTTCCGGTTCTTCCATCGCATAAATGGATGACGCTTTCTCAGATTAAGCAGCTTATGCTATATGATAACCTTGTAAATATGGATACCAGGACGGTTCTTTCATGCATACCGTTTTATTCAATGACGGAGAAAGAACTGCTCATTTTTGTTCCGGAAGAGGATAGAAAGGATCCTTACCTTTGGAGGTCGGTAAAGGGTTGCGGAAAGACCCAAGAACAGTTGGCGGCGGTGTTTGGTTATATAAATGATCGGAAAATGTTTGATGAAAGATCTTATGAGGTTGTTCCGATGTTTTCGTTGGATAACTGGCACATGGAAAACGGAGAGTTTGTCTGCAGGGATTCATACAGCTTTAAGGTCGTTTTCTGCGACATAGAGATTGAGGGACGCGAGGTCGTTAAGTGGGAACAGCCGCTTTTTGAAGCAACAGGTATTGCGACTTTTGGACTCCTAACCTGTGTTGATGATGGTATTCGCAAGTTTCTTGTTAAAGCGAAGCCGGAAATCGGATGCTTTGATTCACTGGAGATCGGACCTTCGGTTCAAAGAGAGCATATAGAAGGCCCGATTGATAAAGATAGAATAGATGAGGTGTTTGATACACATTTGAAAGACAGGAAGGATATCATCTTTGATCAACTTTTGTCGGAGGAAGGCGGTCGTTTCTATCATGAACAGAATAGGAATGTGATTGTTGAGGTTGATAAGGATGAGATTAGAGAGATGCCTAAAGGGTATTTCTGGATGAATTATCACACACTTAATGAATTGGTACAGATTAATAATGTTCTAAATATACAGCTGAGAAACCTTCTTTCAGTAGTGAGAAGTTAATTGTGAAAGGAACTGTTAAGTGACTATTCACAAACTACAAAGATGTTCGCAGTTAAAAAGCTAAGGAGTGGTTGATTGTTGATATATCTCTTCGATTAATGCTCGGAATAATAAAGTAGTGATATTAGAGTGGTATTTTATATAAGATCATTTTAGGAGGATAATATGTCAAAAATTATGGTTATTGCGGGAGGAGATTGGCAGTGCCCTATCGTTAAAAAAGCAAAAGAATTAGGACATTATGTTGTTTGTTCTAACTTATATGAGAATTCTCCGGCATTTGCTTATGCAGATGAATATAGAATAGCTGATGTGAGAGATAAGGAAAAAAACCTTGAATATGCACGAGAAATTCAACCAGATGCAATAATTACAGACCAAACGGATATTTCAGTTCCGACAGTTGCATATATAGCAGAAAAAATAGGCGTAGAAGGGATAGGTTACCCTAAATCATTACTGTTTACTAATAAGGTAAAAATGAGAGACTTTTGTTTTTCAAAAGGTTTTCCTGCTCCGAGATATATTGAGTGTTCATCAATGATAGAAGCACAGGATTTTTTTAACGAAATGAAAAAACCCATGATTATCAAACCTATTGATAGCCAATCTAGTCGAGGGATACATATTATAAATTCAATTGATGATATCAACATATTTTTTGATGATGCTATTTCCTACTCTAATGGTGGTAGAAAAGTTATTGTGGAAGAATATATCGACGGAACAGAATTTACCGTTGATGGAATTAAAACAAAAGATTCATATTATGTTACAGCTATTTCAAAAAAGGAACATTATGATTATAATCCCAATATCGCCAAAAAATTGTTGTTTTCACATTATGATGAAGAGTATGACTATCAAGATTTGAGGGAACTAAATAGAAGAATGGTTTTAGCTATGGGTTTACCTTTTGGATTAACACATGCTGAATATAAGTATTATAATGGTGAATTTTATTTGATTGAAATAGCAGCTAGAGGTGGTGGAACGAAAATATCCTCAGATATAGTTCCATTCATGTCTGGAATTGATACAAATACAGCGTTAATTAATATGAGTCTTAATAAGGATGTTCATTGTAATCTAATCTACCGATTGGATAAATATGCTCTTTTAGGCTTTTTCGATTTGCAACAAGGGAAGGTTAAGCATATACGGGGTATAGAAAAGGCTTTACATATTGATGGGGTGGTTGATATGTCTTTGCCCCTTGGTGATGGTGATATTATAAAAGATGCGGGGGATGATAGGTCTAGAATTGGTCACTATATTATTTCGGCAACTAGTAAAAAGGACTTGTTGTTAAAAGAAAGAGAATTATTAAATTCCATCAATATTGATTATGAGTAGAAAGGAGTCAGTATGACTGTTGCTGAGGAAATTATTGAATTGATTAATATTAATAGAATATCATCTACGGAAGTTGCAGATTGTATGGGTAAAACAGGCTTGTTTGAAAACTGTAAGGCTGTAAATAGAGGTAATTTTGCGTGTGGACAGGTTAAATGGGTTTTTGCATGTTCTTGTTCAAATTGGACAGTTCATGAGCAAATAAGAGATATAAAAAAAGGAGAAATTGTTTTAATTGAGGCGTTCGATTGTGAAAACCGCGCAATTATCGGCGAATTGGTTACGAAATATGTCACTTTATATTCTGGCGCAGCTGCGTTAATAACAAATGCGAATCTTCGTGACGGAAATGATTTGATTAAACAAAACTATCCTGTTTGGTGTAAGGGGTTTAATCCTGTAGGGTGTTTCAATACCAAACCTGATATTTCACCATATTCAGAAAGAATTAAAAAATCTGAGGAATTTTACCAAGGTAGTATTGCTGTTTGTGATGACACGGGAGTTGTAATCATTCCTAAAGAATACCATAATAAGGAATTCGTTGATAAGTTGAATGCAATAGAAGAACAAGAGGATGTTTGGTTCGATTTCCTTGATAAGCACAAATGGAATACATTTGATATAGTATGTTTAAAAAAATATAAGAGTTTAGAAAAATGAAGAATAAGTTTGTGGTTGTAGGTATTAGTAAGTTTGCAGAGATGCTTTCACAATATGTGGAGCATTATAATAGAAAAAAGTGTTATGGTTTCTCTGTGGATAAAAGATATATATGCAATGATAATATTTATAATAAAAGATTAGTTCCATATGAGGATTTAAATATTATATTCCCTCCAGGCGAATTTAGTATTCTTTTAGCAATTGGATACAGAAATATGAATGGATTAAGAGAACGTTTTTATCGTGATTTATTAGATAAAGGATATGAAATAGAAAGCTTTGTACATCCAACTGCTCATTTTGAGATATATTCAGAAATCGGAAATGCAAATATTATCTTTGAGAATGTTAATATTGGATATATGTCAAAAATAGGAGATTGTAATATATTTTGGAACGGATGTAATATCTCCCATCATGCAATAATTGAAAGCTTTAATTTTTTTGCACCTTCTTCTGTTATCGCTGGAGAGGTACATGTAAAAAATAATTGCTTTATAGGAACGAATGCGTCCGTTCGGGGAGCGACAGTTATAGAGGATTATTCTCTTGTCGGTGCAGGAACGTATATAAATGGTAGTACTGAGACCAATAGGGTATATGTACCACAAAGAAGTGTATGTTTAATTAATAAATCTAGTAGGGATTTTTTTAAATTATAATGTTATGGTGATAGAATGAAAAAAGGCAACAGAATGAAATGTTTCAGAATAATTCTTTGGGTGTTTCTGGTACTTTACCCTATACTAGGAACTTTTTTAGGTATTGATATGGGTGATACAGGCTATCATTATTATGCTTATGAGAGGCTGTATACCCAATCGAATTATTTGAGTTTTACATCATACTTTTCAAATGTGGTTGGACATATATGGATTTCTATTTTTGGATTTATAGGTTTGTGGGGATTGAATCTGTTTGAGGCTGTCTTAGAAATACTTATCGCCATTTTTGTTTATAGAGTCATCTCACCAAGATTGGGCAAAACTCAGACGCTGATTGGGCTAGTTGTTGCGATTTGTGCATTTGATACGTATCTCAATGTTTTTAATTATCATCAGTTTAATGTGTTCCTTATATTGATAATTATGCTGTCTGAGTATAAGGCAATAACTGAAGATAAATGCATTTATAGCTTTATAGCTGGTTTCTCTTTAGCAATTATCTTTTTTTCACGAACTGGAAGTATAACATTGATTACCACAGTATTATTATACATAATGTGGGCGATTTATGTTGATGTTAATAAAGGTTTTTTAAGGACCCATTTAATAGTATTCTTTTCAGCGATGATAGATGGGGCTGCATTAATTATTATTCTTTTGGCTTCAACGGACCAATGGGATCTTTTCGTTAATAATGTTTTTAGGTTAAAAGAATTGGCCCATACTACGGGTAGTTCTTACAATATTAATAACTTATTAAATGCTTTTTTCCTAGGGAATCTAAAGGCACTGGCACAGGGACTGATGTTTATTAGTTCGTTTTTCTTTTTTTTAATATCATTTGGATTAATTCTGAAAAAAGAAAAGCATATAAAATATGCAATTAATATTTGCATTGCCATGGCTGGAGTATTGATAGGATATTATCTGATTAAATACTCGTATGATATGAATCCTGTTCCCCAATGGCCTCAAATGACAACAGGTCCATCATTTACTATTGGGGTATTATATGTAATGGCTTTGGTGTGCTTTGTTAGCAATATGTTTTCAGAACGCGGAAGTAAGGAAATAGCTTTGTTGTCAGCAATAGCTGTTTTATTACCTTTTTACACTATAGCAGGATCGAGTACGGGAACTAAACATGCTGTTTTAGCTTTTTGGGTGATTGCTCCCATAGCAATATATTCAATATCGAAATTGATTTTGGATAAAAAAGATAATAGTATTTGCATGACTCTGTTAAGAAAGCTGTCACTTTCAACTAAACATGTTACAGTTTTTTTGTCAGTAGCTATATGTATAGTTGGTTTTATGTATAAATATGGTGATCTCTGTTATAGGACTTTTAATTTTGATAGTATAGATAGAACAGAACTGATTTATAGCATTAATAGTCCCAAACTAAGGTTTTTAAAAACCACCAAGCGTGAAGCGGATGCTGTAAATGGTGTTTTGCGTGAAATTGAACAAGTAGATGAGAATTATCCGCTTATAGTTTTTGGGGGATCCCTTTTGTTCTATTCGCTAACAGAGCGGGACTCATTTGTTCAACCGTGGTTTAGTAATAGTACATATCCAAATGAAACATTAATAGATGATTTGGAATTAAGTATTAGGTGCAAAGAGAACCTGCCTATTGTTATTTATGGTAGGACAAATAATTACTATGGATATAGCAAAGAGAATTATAATGTTTTGTTGAAATCAAATAAAAACAATACGTTTGATGGCAAAAAAGAAATCTTATTAAGGTTTCTAAAGGATTATAATTATAAAATGCAGTATATAAACGATTATTATATTGTATTGTTCCCGCAAGGTATTGCACCTCAGGAAAATTGTTCATTCGACGATTATGTTTCGTATTTTAAATAAATTAGGGTGCGTTCTCGCGTTTATAACAGCTATATAGCCCCGTTTGGTTAGGGATAATTAGGTGGTGTATCATAAAAATGCTTGACCACTACAAAAAATATAAGACTAAATCCTTTGAAAGAAGTACATATCATGAAAATATCATTTGTAATTCCATGCTATAATTCAGAAAAAACTATTCAGTTCGTCGTAAATGAAATTAGAGAGTTGATGAACAATGCCGAGTCTACATATGAGATAATTCTAGTTGATGATTGTTCAAGAGATAATACTGCTAATATAATTTCTCAGATGGCTAGGAACGATAAAAACATCACAAGTGTAGTATTGGCTCATAATTCTGGTCAGCCTGCGGCGTTGCTAGCAGGGTTTTCTCAGACCACAGGCGATTATATTATTACGTGTGATGACGATGGTCAATCTCCTATATCATATACGTTTGATTTTATAGATAAAATCAAGGTCGGAGCGTTCGATGTTGTATGCGCAAAATACACGAAAAGAGAAAAACAATCACTTTTCAGACGTGTTGGAACAAAAGTTAATGATAAAATGCTTTGTTCATTTATTAATAAACCTAAAGAACTATATATGTCTTCTTTCTTTTGCGCAAGGAAATATGTAATTAAAGAATTGTTAAAGTGTAAAACATCAAATCCATATATGGCCGGAATGTTATTGAACATTACAACAAATATTGGAAATATTGAGGTTGTTCAAAGACAGCGATTAGAAGGACAATCGAATTATAATATTAAAAAACTGTTTAAATTGTGGATGAATGGGATAACAGGTTTTTCTGTAAAACCATTGCGTTTTGCCTTTTTCATAGGAGTTGTTTTTGTAGTCGCTGGATTAAGCGTTTTTGTTAGTTCATTGATACTTCATTCTAAAAATATGTTACCTTATATATTCTCGATAGTGTTTATCCCGTTTGGCGTTAATATGGTTCAATTGGGTATATTAGGGGAATACATTGGAAGAAGTTATATGGAGAGTAAAAATCAAAACTCTTATATTATAAAGGATATAATAAATCCTACGAATAAAGATAATAATGGTTTCTGTTTGTAACAAACATTTTATGATTTGATCATAGACAAGAATAATACGTTCAATAGTTTGGTTATATATATATTACTATAGAAGAGTATATATATTGTTATACAAATCTTTGATAAATGCTGAACCATTGTAGTTATTTCGGGTTAATATGGGTCCATATATGTTAAAAGAATTGCTAATTGGGAGGGAAAGCTCCTTAAAAAAATCCGCTCTCATCTGGAACTCCATCGGAGGGGCTTTAAATGCCGGACAAGTGGCAATCATGCTCATCTTTATATCATACAAAATGGGCAACACGATAGCCGGCATGATAACCATATCTTATGCAGTTGCCAATCTGTTCATGTCAGCTGGCAAATACGGTATCCGTACATTTCAGGTTACGGACGTGGAAGATGATTACAGCTTCGGTGACTATTTTTGGAATAGGTTTATAACTGTATTCGTCACATTGTTAATAGCTGCACTTTATGTGGTGTATTGTAGTTTATATAAGGATTATTCAGTCGATAAGGTGCTTATCTTGTGCGAGGTAACTGTCCTTAAACTTATAGATACATTTGTTGACGTATTTTTTGGGCGCCTTCAGCAACAGGGGAGGCTAGATATAGGCGCTAAAGTAATGTCATTTCAGTGCTTCCTATATACGGCAGGAATATGTTTGTTGGTTCTTTTAGGCTTTAATATCCATATTTGTCTGTTAGGCGGCATAACCGTGTCGGTTTTGTCGTGTATAATCTTTATCACAAGTGTTCGTTCCTTCCTGAATATAACGGATTTAAAACCTGTGCGAGCTAAGGTGACTGCCCTGTTAAAAGAGTGCTTCTCCCTATGCATAGGCATAACACTCTCAATCTATGTCGGAAACATCCCCAAATACCTGATTGACGCATACATGAATGAAGAAGTTCAGGCGATATTTGGATATATCATGATGCCCGTATTTGTTGTCACGCTACTCAATCAGTTTATTTACCAACCTACCATTAAGGATTTGGGTGATTTATGGAATAGGCATGAGGTAAAAAAGTTTAAAGCAAAAGTATTCAGACAATGTCTGATTGTTGGTGTACTGGCTGTTATCATAACGGTAGGAGGATTAATTGTAGGTCTTCCAATCCTTTCTATCATGTATCACACGGATCTGTCTGTTTATCGACTTGAGTTTGCCATCCTCCTTGTAGGAGGAAGCTTATATGCTCTGGCGTTCTATCTGAATGTTCCTATTACAACGATCAGAAAACAGAAATACATAGCGTTTGGATATGTCTTTGCGTCTGTTATTTCGCTTGTATGCGGAAAATGGTTTGTAACAAAACACGGAATGTTGGGAGCATCGCTGTTATACCTCGGGATAAATCTAATACTTGTCATCCTTTATGTGATCAGCTTGTTGTATGGAATTAAGAAAAGTGAGAAATACTCTCAGCTTCATGAGCTGAAAAATGAATAATATATGGTGAAAATAAAGAAGTTTAAACTTACAAATATGCAATTGTCTATCTTGATCAACCTTGTTTTCTTTGCTTTTTGCTTGTTATTGTTTGACACCAAATACGAGGTCTCAGATGATTATATTGTTGACAGCGTTCTCTCCGGAGCTTTTACACAAAAAAGCTCCGGTTATTATGATGTGCATCTTCTGTTTTCTAATATTCTTGTGGGCTATTCATTAAAGGTTATATATATGTTGATACCAACTGTCAGTTGGTATTTTGTATTCTTGATATTGTTATCTTTCCTGTCACTTACAACTGTAACGTATCTTGTTTTTGCATTTGTGGATAGGATTGAACACACCGGTCAATCGGCTAAATGGGGGCGCATTTTCGCTATATCGTTTTCCTTTATATTTTTGTCGTATTTTGCTCTTGATCTTTATGTGATCCCACAATTTACAAAGATTGCGGCTGGGGCGTCCATATCAGGAGGAAGTCTCTTTTTATTTTTGGTTTGGAACAAGGTAAAATGGAGAAAGGTACTTATCGCCTTTTCTGTAATACTGACATTGATGGGAACTATGCTTAGATTTAATACACTAAATATGGTGTTGCCGTTCCTGGTATTGCAATTTGCTTTTTATACTTCAGGTGTTTTAGGGCGGGAGAATGATAAGATTTCGCGAAAGTGTGTAGCAAAGAAAATACTAGTTAGGTTTGTAGCATGTTTGGCGCTTATTGGAACAGCTTATTTTGTTAGCTATATTGGGTCAACGATATGGAACAGTAAAGAATCGTATAAAGATTATCGGATATACAATTCACTTCGGTCAAGTGTAACGGATGTGAATAAACAGGGCTATGATTCTGTGAGAGATGCCTTTCAAGTGGTTGGGTATGATGATGTTGATTACTATATGATCAACTCATGGAATTTCTATGACAAGGATATCTATAGTGATGAGAAGATGGAGTTTGTTGCGACTGTCTTTAGAGACAGAAGCAACAAAGAAACTCATTCACTGGAATATGTTATTGATCAGTTGGCTAAAAGGGATTATACATCGTACCACATCTTTGTGGGCTTTGTGATACTTGCCGTCATAATGGTTCTGCTGAATCCAAGAAGCTTGGTTTGGCATATTGGATCATTTGTTGTTTTGGTTTTCCTGCTGGGACTATTCTTCTGGATGGGAAGGGTTGTCTACAGAGTGGAATATGGCGTTTTCTACGGAGCAGTTGTGACGGTGCTTTTTTGTGGTGTGGGCAAATTTTCCGGTTCGTGTAGATACTGTCGTGGAGATGATAAGGATAGCGAGGATTATGTTGGTAAGAAAACTGCTTGTTCTTTGCTTGGCGTAGCTGTTGTAGCGGTCCTTTTCAACATTTTTCATTTTATACCGGATACAAGCTACAAGACTATGGACGATGAGAAGTACAGGAACTATGTGAATAGTACACTTAATCCGTCGTGGGATTACATTTCTGATAAATATCGAATAAATGTCAATTCAAGAAAGCCGTATGGTAATCTGATTGATTTTATGGAGAATGATTCGGAAGGGTATTATTTGCTTGATTTTTCATCATGTATCCAGCTAATCTATTATGATTATAAGCCGTGGATTAGGATGGAACAGGGATATTTTGACGAAAATTATATGTATCTCGGAGGCGTTTTGATGCAGTATCCGGCCGAAAGAGAACTCTTTTCTCGGCATGGGCTGGATCCGGACAATCCTTATAAGGATATAGTGAAGGACGGAATATATGTGGTAGATAACAGGTATTCGGACGTTAAGCTTCAATATCTGAGGAAGTACTACTATCCGAATGCACGAAAAGTGTTGGTTGATACGATTGATGGGTTTAAGATATGGAAGTATTATGAGGATTAAAATGTAAGGATTTTTAGGCATCTCTGCTGAATATATCGCTTAGTGACATTTCAAAATGAATGTGTTATAATGCACTGATAATATACTTATTATTGTAAAGGACTCGATATGAAAAAAACAAGTATTCGTGCGAAACACCTGGATTTCATTTTAATAGATCTGTTATGCATCCTATCGATGCTTTGGCTGTCCTATGCTTTGTGGATTCCGGAAAAGGAAAAACTTGAAAGGAACGATGATTACAGGGTCATTGGTATCCTCCTTGTGCTTGCATATCTGTTTATCGTATTCACAAGACCTGCGCATAGTGGGATCCTTAGAAGAAGTATTTTGAAAGAACTGAAAAATGTTGTGTTTCTGAATGCAGAGCTTCTGATCATCATTCTGATCTATCTGTTCGTAGTGCATTCAACACAGACTTATTCGCGTGTTGCATTTGGTCTGTTTGCGATATTCAATACCGTCGCTATGCTTTTTTTGCGAAGCATATGGAAGGCGATTATCAGGAACCGCTATAGTAAAGATGAGCATCA
>JAEEGL011732662.1_pt1 | contig 22646 bp, 17 predicted proteins | sample 9134231 | NCBI WGS metagenome assembly JAEEGL01 (sample SAMN16246548, study PRJNA631951) | gut metagenome | biome: gut microbiome; feature: rumen; material: fiber-attached | host: Bos | place: Iran: Karaj | collected 2018-10
AGAACCATCTTGTATTGTTCATCTACCGCTTGGTTGCACACATAGCTGCGAAGCACGGCGCGCATAGAAGATTGAATGCAAGGAATGCAAAGCCTGATGCGTTTGTAAATGCGTTGCGCATTGTCTCGTAAACATCTCCAGATGCACCGTAGATAATAGCAAGTGTACCAACGATGTTTTCCTTTGCAACAAGACCTGTGATAGAAGCAACTGTTGCCTCCCAATCACCAAATCCAAGTGGGATGAATATCCAAGCAAGGCACTTACCAATAACAGCAAGGATAGAATGATCAATCTGGTCTTCCTCGAGCATTGTAAATGCTCCATCAACAACACCAAAGAATGTACAGAACCAAACTACGATTGTTGAAAGTAAGATAATTGTACCAGCTTTCTTGATGAATGACCAGCCACGCTCCCACATGCTACGGAGAACATTAGAAACTGTTGGCCAGTGGTATGCTGGAAGCTCCATAACGAATGGTGCTGGATCCCCAGCGAAGAGCTTTGTCTTCTTTAACATAATACCTGAAACAATTATTGAGAATATTCCAAGGAAGTATGCTGAAGGTGCAACCCATGAAGCTCCACCGAAAATAGCACCTGCAACCATTGCGATAAATGGAAGCTTAGCTCCACATGGAATAAATGTTGTTGTCATGATTGTCATCTTGCGGTCTCTATCATTCTCGATAGTACGTGATGCCATGATACCAGGAACACCACAACCTGTACCGATAAGCATTGGAATGAATGACTTACCAGAAAGACCAAACTTTCTAAAGATACGGTCCATGATGAATGCAACACGTGCCATGTAACCGCATGCCTCAAGGAATGCAAGGAAGATGAATAAGATGAGCATCTGTGGAACGAATCCAAGTACTGCACCAACACCTGCTACGATACCATCAAGGATAAGTCCCTTAACTACATCGTTGCAATTGATTGCATCAAGGCCTGCCTCAATGAATACTGGAATACCAGGAATCCATACACCGTAATCAGCTGGGTCTGGCTCCTCATTTGCTTCAACGTAAGCTAAAGCATCCTGATAATCTGAAAGACTAGCTGTCTCATAATCTACAGCAGCTGTCTCCTCATCCTCAACTGGATATTCGAAGTCTCCTGTAGGCTCTGTGCCATTCTCCTCAACATAGAGGTCGTATCCATCTACAATAAGCTGATTTGCTGTAAACTCATCAGCTGCATCAGTGTAATCGCTAGAACCGATAGCAAATAAATGCCAACCATCACCGAACACACCATCATTTGCCCAGTCTGTAGCCCATGTACCAACTGTTGTAACTGATACATAGTATACAAGCCACATAACAACAGCAAAAATTGGAAGAGCAAGCCATCTGTTTGTAACAACTCTATCAATCTTGTCTGATGTAGTCATTCCCTTGGCAGCCTTCTTTACGCAACCATTAATAATTGTTCCAATGTAGTTGTATCTTTCACCTGTAATAATTGACTCTGCATCATCATCAAGCTCTTTCTCGCATGCAGCAATATCTTTTTCAATATGCTCGATTACATCTGATGAAAGACCAAGCTTCTCCTGAATCTTTGCATCACGCTCAAACAACTTGATTGAGAACCATCTCTGAACATTCTCATCATCAATATTGTGTAAGCAAAGCTCTTCGATGTGAGCAAGTGCGTGCTCAACTGAGCCTTCAAATCTATGCTTTGGAGACTGTGGCTTAGCATCCTTTGCAGCCTTAACTGCAGCATCCACAATATCCTTTAAACCTCTGTTCTTAAGAGCAGAAATCTCAATTACAGGAACACCAATTTCCTCTGAGAGTTTCTTTGTGTTGATCTTATCGCCCTTCTTTTCAACAACATCCATCATGTTGATAGCGATAACAACTGGAATACCAAGCTCTACAACCTGGGTTGTAAGATAAAGGTTTCTTTCAAGGTTTGTACCATCGATAACATTGATAATTGCCTCTGGCTTTTCATCGATGAGATAATTTCTCGAAACAACCTCTTCCAATGTATATGGAGAAAGCGAATATATACCTGGAAGGTCAACAATCTTTACTTCCTTGTCTCCTTTATACTTTCCCTCTTTATACTCGACTGTAACGCCTGGCCAGTTTCCAACAAACTGATTTGAACCAGTTAACGCATTAAATAATGTTGTTTTACCGCAGTTTGGGTTACCTGCTAATGCAATTCTTATTCCCACTTTTTTATCCTCCTAATTTTACTATTGAACTTCGATCATCTCAGCGTCAGCCTTACGCACTGAGAGCTCATAGCCTCTAACTGTAATTTCAACTGGATCTCCAAGTGGTGCAACTTTGCGAACATATACCTCTACGCCCTTTGTGATTCCCATGTCCATAATTCTGCGCTTTACTGCGCCTTCACCGCTAATCTTTACGACTTTAGCTGTTTCACCGGTTTTCACATCTTTAAGTGTCATCTTTTCTCTCCTTTTTTATATAAAAATCTTCTGAGCCAACTGCTTATCTACAGCAACTCTAGATTCCTTAACATTGACAATGAGATTTCCACCAATCTCACTAACAACCGTAACATAGCCACCAGGCACAAATCCTAGCTCCTGTAAATGGCGCTTTACAGCCTCACTTCCACCAATTCTTTTAATCATTTGTTCTTCACCCGTAGGCGCTACTAATAACGGCATCATTATCTAACCTCGATTATATTTATATAATATTTGTTAGTAACTTCTAACGCACGTATAATATACCACCTTCTAACTCGAGTTACAAGTGCCTAACTAAAGTTTTTTTTATTCAACATTCTTCAATGCTTCTGTAAGAGGTATACCTTTTATCCTTCGCATATCTAGAATAACAACAATTAGATATGCGATTATAACCATAGAAATCATCTTGAGGTAGTCCATCGGTTCTGCGAAAAATGTAAACCAGCCGTTAAGACCATACATTATGTATTTCCACAATTCTGCGATTATATAATCACTGATTCTAGTGGAAATGATTGCTGAAATAATAACCATTATTGTGGTAAGCCTTATGAAGATGCTATTCACTTCTCCGTTGCTATAGCCAAGCACTTTTAACATGGATATTGAAACAGTATTTTTTTCGATAATAATCTTGGTCAAAAGCAAAATTAGAAGCAATGCTAGTGCCATACATGCATATCCAAAATAATCCATATACGCTCCCATTGAATGGTCTAATTGCTTTGCCATTTTCAAAATATCATCTACCGTAATTACGGATAAAATATAGTCATCATCAATATCTGTTATTTCCTGGTTAGATAAATAACCTGTAAAATGGGCCTCATCATAATCAAATAACTTGTTGAAATTATCATTTGGCATGAAAATTGCCATAATACCAGGCTGCTCATATATCCCCTTAACAACAAAATCATAGGTTGTACTTGTATATTGTTCTTTTAAAGTAAGCTCATCTCCACTATTCAGTCCAAACTTTTCTGCAAAAGCCTCAGAGACCCATATCTCATTTTCCTTTGCCGCATATGGAAGATTGATGAATTTACTGTTTGGATTGAATCCGTATGCTGTAATCTCCTCATCCACATGGACTCCGTCAACTGTAAGAAGTCCTCTTGAGCTGTACTTTTCCGCCCCAAAGGTATCCGTTGTTATTTCATTACCTTCTTTATCAACTGTATTTTTGAGAATATATTGATAATCCGTAATCATATAATCCGTGGCATTCTCCTGATAATTCTTTAATGTAGCAGGAAGGCCAACCGCAAAGTCGAGGAGAATCATAACAAAGCAAATTCCCAGAAACAAGGTGAAGTACCCTGTTACGTTTTGCATCAAAACTCTTAGTCTAAATCGGTTTAAAAAGCTCCATTTAGGAAGTCGTATTGCTTTCTTTCTCTTTGATTTACTCAAATCCCTTCTCAAAAATTGGAGTGGTGAAAATTGAAGCTTTGATGAAATAACTGCAAAGTTTATTGCGATAACCAAAAGCACCGGATACACGGTAGTCTTTACAAAGGCATCTGAATTCCACAATGTCTCATATGTTGGAAGACTATACGAGTTGTAATACATGTTCACGACAACATCTTTGAAATATGTATACCCAGTTATGTTTCCGATTAATGCAGCCAATAATGTTACAAAAATCGGTACTGCTACATAATGTCTTAGAAGCTCTCCTTTTGTGTATCCAGATGCTCTAAGGGTTCCAATAACTGATGCTTCATTTAGAATTGTGTTGCTTATTGCAATCGCAAATATAAAGGCAATAACCGCTATTAGTATTATTAGGAGAACTTCTCCCATTACCTTATCTTTTCCAATATCCTCTGGCGCGAAATGGATAGCTTGATTTAGATATTCTGGCAAATATCCCGTAACCTCATTCGCATTTTCAAAATCGGGATTATCTACATCTCCTCCTGTAACCGCTAATTTATAGAGCTCTTCAATAAAGTCATCTGATTTTTCTTTTTGCTCCTCCGTGGTTGCCGGTCTGTCATTATACGTAAATGCGTATTGGTAAACTGTGGCCCCCTTTATTGAATCAAATGCCTCCTTAGTAACCACCGCCACATTAAAGGTGATAGCATTAAACATAATTTCGCTATTATCCTCGTATAGGGTGCTGTAATCACTTAACGCTATAAGGCCTGTCACAGTCATTTCAGTTCCATCTATTTTTACAATGTCGCCTACTTTGATTCCAACATTATCAGCATGCATTCTGTCAATTGCAATTTCATTTGATTTTGAAGGAAATTCCCCCTCCATCAGGCATTCTTCATTTACGCCATTCCTTAGCATAAAAACTCTAACATCTGATTTCTCTGCATCTTTTTTACCAGGGATGCGTTCACTTACCTGCTTATAATATTGCTCATAGACTTTTACATTTTCTTCATCCTCAATTGCAGAAATAAGCTTGTCAGTCGCCTTGTTTTTTAATTCAAAATGTCCGTCCTCGATATTATATTTTTCATAGGATTCATCGTTGGCAGTGCCCATACTATCATTTGCAACAAACATACCTGAAACAAATCCTATAGTGATTGTCATGATGGCAAAGAGGGCAAAATATTTCTTCCACTCTGCCACTAATTCTCTGAATATTCTCTTCCTCAATGGTGATTTCATAATCATGCCTCCCTAAACGCCTACTACCAATCCAACTCAGCAGCTGGTATCTTATTCTCGTTTACAATATTTTTACGTACTATTCCATCTCTTAGCTTAATGGTATGATCCGCCATATGAGATATTGCTTCATTATGAGTGACCATAATTATCGTATTTCCGTATCTTTGATTCACATTCTCAATAAGCGAAAGAATCTCCTTTGATGTGTTGTAATCAAGAGCTCCGGTTGGCTCATCGCATAGTAGGATGCTAGGATTTTTTACAATTGCTCTACCTATTGAAGTTCTTTGCTGCTGTCCGCCTGACAATTGATTTGGCAATTTGTAGCGATGTTCAAATAACCCAAGAGTATTTAACAAATCATCTATATCAAGAGGATTGTCTGAAAGGTAAGCCCCAACCTCTATATTCTCTTTTACATTTAAATTGGGAATTAGATTGTATAGTTGAAAAACATAGCCTAGATGTTTACGTCGATAATTTGTGAGCGCCTTCTCATTCATGTCCTCAAGCTTCTCACCGTCAATAGAAATGTAGCCGGAATCTGCATTATCAATTCCACCAATTATATTTAACAAGGTGCTTTTACCAGAACCTGATGGTCCAAGAAGTACGCAAAATTCTCCTTTAGCAACGCTAAAATCTGTGCCTCTCAAAACCTCTTGTCGACTATCACCTGTTCCATAAGCCTTATATATGTCTTTTACTTCCAAAAATTTCTCTGACATATCTCTTCCTCCCATTTTTGCAACTTGAGTTAGCCTTATCTAACCTCTGAACATATGATAATATATTCATATGTATTTTTCAAGTAATGACACGTTTTTTTCACAAAAATACTCCTCCGGAGTTATTCATCCGAAGGAGTATAAGCAAAATTTTCTATTTTACATTAAATGCACCCATACCTGGATAAACTGCTGCTGCCCCTAACTGCTCTTCAATTCTAAGGAGCTGATTGTATTTAGCAACACGCTCTGTTCTTGAAGGTGCACCTGTCTTTATCTGACATGTGTTAAGTGCTACTGCAAGATCTGCGATTGTAGTATCTTCTGTCTCACCTGAACGATGTGAAGAAATTGCTGTGTAACCCGCTTTGTGTGCCATTTTGATTGCTTCAAGTGTTTCAGAGACAGAACCAATCTGATTGAGCTTGATAAGAATAGAGTTACCACAACCATTTGCAATACCCTTTGAAAGACGCTCTGTGTTAGTAACAAATAAATCATCGCCAACAAGCTGAACCTTGTCGCCAAGTTCTGCTGTAAGCTTCTTCCAGCCTTCCCAATCTTCTTCATCAAGAGCATCCTCAATAGAAATGATTGGATACTTTTCTACAAGCTTCTTCCAATGCTCAATAAGCTGTTCTGATGTATAAACTGTTCCAGCTTTTGGAAGTTTGTACTCACCAACCTTACCTGTCTTCCATTCTGAAGATGCCGCATCCATTGCAATTCTGAAATCTTTTCCCGGCTCGTAACCAGCCTTCTTTACGGCCTCAAGAATTGTCTCAATTGCTTCTTCATCTGATTTAAGTGCTGGCGCAAAACCACCTTCATCACCTACTGATGTAGCAAGACCTCTATCCTTGAGAATTGCAGCCAAAGCGTGGAATACTTCAGCACACCATCTAAGAGCTTCTCTAAATGAAGTTGCTCCTACTGGCATAATCATGAATTCCTGTACATCAAGCCCTGAAGAAAGAGCATGACAGCCACCGTTAACAATGTTCATCATAGGAACTGGAAGTCTATTTCCTCCAATGCCACCTAAAAATCTATAGAGAGGAATATCAAGAGCTGTAGCTGCTGCGCGGCAACAAGCAATGGAGGTTGCGAGAATTGCATTAGCACCAAATTTTGACTTATCCTTTGTGCCATCAGCTGAAATCATTGCCGCATCAATAGCATAGATATCTGAAGCATCCATACCACAAATTGCATCAGCAATTGGCCCATTGATATTCTCTACTGCCTTTAATACGCCCTTACCTAAATATCTGTTCTTATCTCCATCCCTAAGTTCAAGCGCCTCAAACTCGCCAGTTGATGCACCAGAAGGAGCCATTCCTCTGCCAACTGTGCCATCTACTAAAGTAACCTCACATTCAACTGTTGGGTTTCCTCTTGAATCAAGAATTTCTCTTCCAACAACTTTCTCAATCTCTAAATAATCCATAACAAACATCCTTTCATTTAGATTTAGAGAACTCCTTTTTCAAGAGGTAGCAACTCATAAAAAGAAAAAGGAGCCCTACAATGATTCGCGCATGGTTAGATGTATCTAACCATGAATAGAATAGCAGAACTCCTTACTTACCTCAATACTATTTAGTTTTCCTTATTGATTAATTTTATCGATTAATCAATAGACTCATCAAGCACCTGCTTTAATGTCTCAGCAGACTTTTTTAATGCAGCCTGCTCCTGCTCATTAAGTCTAATTGGAACTTGTCCTTCAACACCATTTCTGCCTACAATGGCAGGCATACTTAGTGCCACTCCGTCAATTCCATAATCTCCATGCTGTATGCTTGAAATTGGGAGAATGGATTTTTCATCCCTGATGATTGCCTCACATATTCTACGAACACTCATAGCAATTCCGTAATATGTTGCTCCCTTCTTCTCAATAATTCCATATGCACTATTCTTTACGTCGTCAGCAATTCTCTGCATTGATTTCTCATGTTCAAAATGTCCTCGCATCTCACAGAAATCATGGATTGGAATACCAGAAACATTTGCACTTGACCATGCAGCGATTTCGCTGTCACCATGTTCTCCAATTATAAATGCATGAACCGAGCGACTATCCACATCAAGATGCTCGCCTAGAAGATATTTAAATCTAGCTGTATCAAGAACTGTTCCCGAACCAAAAACTCTATTTTCAGGGAATCCACTAAATTTAGCTGCTGCATATGTGAGAATATCTACAGGATTTGCTACTATCAAAAGGATTCCCTCTTTATTGTATTTGGCAATCTCTGGAATTATAGACTTAAAAATAGCAATATTCTTTTTTACCAAATCAAGACGCGTCTCACCAGGCTTCTGTCCTGCTCCAGCTGTCACAACTACAACTGCCGCATCTCCTGCATCCTTATAATCTCCTGCATATATTGTCATTGGCTTCGAAAAAGGAAGGCCATGACTAATATCAAGAGCCTCGCCCTCCGCCTTATCCTTATTTACATCAATTAGTACCATCTCAGAAAAAAGTCCACTCTCCATAAGCGCAAATGCTGATGCTGAGCCAACAAAACCACAACCTACCACGGCTACTTTTCTTTCATTCAATTTACCCATGACTTTTACCTCCTGTACTTTCCTTTTACCATTTCATTATAAACCCATGGGAGATAGCCACAAGTTGCATTTGCAACTTTTTAAGTGATTCTTTTTATCAATAAGACCCTTCTCTAAGCCATCTTCCATGTATTGGATTCCATCTGCATATTAATCATGTGGGAGAAATAACATTTTTCTTTTTCTTTTTCTCTTTCATGATCAATCCCCTCCGCTTAGGTAGACCTAATTATGATTAGATGTCCCTAACCATGCTCAGCATATTCTCTTTTCAATCTTTTGTCAACAAAAAAAGAGAAGTGGATGTTTAAATCCAACTTCTCTAATTAGTCAATTATTATCAATATTATTTTCCAATCATAGTTCCTGTCTGGCCGCCTACAGCATTTCCAGCATCAGAAAGCTTTGTAATGAGAACTTTTCTAATAGCAGAATCACCAATATAATCTATAGCTGCCTGAATCTTTGGTGCCATGTCTGTTGCTCCAAACTCTCCTGCCTCTAGCATCTTCTTTGCATCTGCAACTGAAATATAATCAAGTGGCTCCTCATCTGCCTTGCCAAAATTCTTGCATACCTTTGTAACTGATGTGAGAATTACAAGCATATCAGCATTGACTTCAGAGGCAAGAAGACCAGCTGCTGTATCCTTTTCAACTACAGCCGAAGCGCCCTTTAGCTTATTATCCTGAGTGAGAACTGGAATGCCACCACCTCCACAAGCAATAACAACCTGGTCTGCATCACAAAGCGCCTTAATAGCGTCTATTTCAACAATCTCCATTGGCTTTGGAGCTGCTACAATTCGACGATAGCCGCCTTCAACCTCTACTGTATGATTGCCCTTTTTCTCCTCATTCTCTGCTTCCTCAGCAGTCATAACTCGACCAATAATCTTGGTTGGCTTGTAGAAAGCCTCATCATAAGGATCAACTGTAACCTGAGTAAGAATTGTTGAAACAGGCTTGTAAATACCACGACCAACTAATTCTGAGCGAATAGCCTGCTGTAAATCATATCCGATATAACCCTGACTCATTGCAGAACATACTGACATAGGTGTAGGTGTATAATCTGGATGATTCTGATAGAACTCTGAAAGCGCTGTATGAATCATTCCAACCTGTGGTCCATTACTATGTGTTATAACCACTTGATAATCCTGTTTGATAAATTCCGCTACAGCAACTGCTGTCCTCTTTGTTGCATTCCACTGCTCTAAAACAGTAGTACCAAGTGCGTCATGACCTAATGCAATAACTATTCTCTTCTTGCTCATGTCTTATCTCCTCCCGCCTCTTTTGTTGTTATTAATTGCAAGTATTATTAATGTGCCAAGAGCTACTCCAGCGAAATCAATCCACATATCTCTAACCTCACCAGAACGCCCAACAACGAATAGTTGAATTGTCTCATCTATAAAAGCTATAAATAATCCTACCAACGAAGGAACAGCAAATCTCTTTATAAATCCATAGAGATATGTCACAAAATCTGAGCTAAGCAACAATCCCAATATTAAATACTCTGCGAAATGTGCTGACTTTCTAATGATAAACATCCCCATATCATTATTCAGTAGAAATGGAAGATATTTTGATAATAATTCCAGGAAAAAACCACTTTCCTCTTCAGATACTACAGCTGGCTGTAAACTGTGTCCCCATATCAGACAAAGCCATACTGCGATAATAATTCTTAGTACTATTTTCTTTTGTTTCATAAACCGTATTTTACCATAAGTATGCCCTAATAAACAGAGAAAGGTTTTGGCATTTGCCAAAACCTTTCTAATGATTTATCTGTTATTGAACTTGATCAATTTTATGTGTAAGCGTAACCTCAAGTGTTACCTCTTTGTAGTTCTGATCTGCTTTTGCCACAGTAATTTCTACCGTTGTACCAGCTGATATATATTGCATAATATTGTTTAACGTATTTACGGATGTAACTGTACGTCCATTGAATGCAACAATAACATCCTCTTCTTCAATACCTGCCTTCTCAGCACCTGAGCCTTCGATAACCTGTTTTACATAAACACCAACAGGAATGTCGTACTGCTCAGATTCCTCTGAAGAAATGTCATATCCAGCAATACCAAGATATGATGCATCAAATTCAGAAACAACGTCATTGTCAATCATCTGCTGGATAATATCCCATGCATATGAAATAGGAATTGCATATCCCATACCTTCTACAGTTGTATCAGAAAGCTTTGCAGATACGATACCAATTACCTCACCCTTGGTGTTTAGAAGAGCTCCACCTGAGTTACCAGGATTTACAGCTGCATCTGTCTGAATGAGAGAATTTGTAACTACATTTCCTGAATCATCTGTGATAGAAACTTCTCTATCGAGTGCTGAAATAATACCTGTTGTAACTGATGTACCATATCCCATGGCATTACCAATTACTATTGCAGCTTCACCAACTACGCTTGAATCTGAATCTCCAAGTGTAGCAACCTTGATTGCAGAAAGAGTATCCTCTGGAATATCCTCAATCTTTACTGAAACAACAGCTAAATCACAAGAAGAATCTGTTCCCTTGATAGAGCCCTCTACTGCTTCTCCATCATTAAATGTGATTGTAAGTGTCTCGGCACCACTGACTACATGATTGTTCGTAGCAATGTAAATATTATCCTCATCCTGAGAAATAATAATACCAGAACCAGCTGAAGTGCTCTCCTGCTGAACTGTACCAAAGAAAGTTTGGTACTCAGTTAATCCAACATTTGTAACCTGTACAATTGCAGGTAAAACATTCTCTGCAATCTCAGAAACATCAGTAGTAATTGTTGTAGCTGTTGCTGTTGATACTGTAGTAGCATCTGCTGAATCCTCAGAATCTGTTGTCTCAGACTCATCAGTTGTAGCTGTAGCCTCTATCTCTGTATCATTACCAACTATTTTATTTGATACTATCACAACCGATTGAAAGGATAGACCTGCAACTAGTCCAAATACTAGCGCTATTACTGCAACGCGACCAAGCTTTGCTGCAAAGCTGCCACCTTTCTTAGGTTTCTTTGGCTGACGCCCATCATCGTAAGGCGTCCACTGATAGTATGATTCACTTTGATTATTATTAATATCACTCATAAACTCGCCTCCATTTCACATTTCCTGCTCGTAGTTTAAGCCTATAATGTGATGAATACGTGACGATTTATTCAACAGTTACTGACTTCGCTAAATTTCTTGGGTGATCTACATCAAAACCTTTTCCTACAGAAACATAGTAGCCAAACAACTGCAATGGGATAATTGCAAGTGAGTTTGTAAAGTATCTATTTGTCTGAGGAATGTACATTACATAATCTGCAACCTTCTCAATATCCTCATTACCTACTGTTGTAACAGCAAGGATAAATGCTCCACGTGTCTTACACTCAACAATATTTGATACAGTCTTTGGATATACACTATCCTGAGTAGCTACTGCTGCTACTAATGTACCCTCCTCAATAAGAGAAATAGTACCATGCTTTAACTCACCAGCGGCATATGCCTCAGAATGAATATATGAAATCTCTTTAAGCTTTAATGAGCCTTCCATTGAAATAGCATAATCTATTCCACGGCCAATAAAGAAAACATCCTTTGCTGCTACAAATCTGTTAGCAAACTTCTGAATTCTCTCCTTGTTGCCAAGAAGCATTTCAATCTGCTCTGGAAGCATCTTGAGATCCTTGATAAGCTCTTTCATTTCATCCTCACCAAGAAGTCCTCTAACCTCTGCAAACTTCATGGCGAGCAAATAGAATGCGATAAGCTGTGCTGAGTATGCCTTTGTAGTAGCAACAGAAATCTCTGGTCCTGCCCAAGTGTACATAACCTTTTCAGACTCACGAGCGATTGAAGAACCTACTACATTTACAATAGCAAGTGTCATATTGCCCATTGCTCTAGCCATACGAACGGCCTCTTTTGTATCTGCTGTCTCACCTGACTGTGAAACTGCAATTACAAGCTCATTCTCCTGGAGAATAGGATTACGATATCTAAACTCAGAAGCAATATCAACCTCAACAGGGATACGAGCCATTTCTTCGAAAACATATTTTGCAGTAACACCTGTATGATAAGCACTACCACAAGCAACAATACGTATACGAGAGATAGCCTTTATCTCCTCGTCAGTCATACCAAGCTCCTCGATATCAACCTTATCATTCTTGATACGAGGGTTTAATGTATCACGAACAGTCTTTGGCTCTTCGTGAATCTCTTTAATCATAAAGTGATCATAGCCACCCTTTTCAGCGGCATCAACATCCCAATCAATGGTCTTTGACTGCTTTTCGATTGGCTGACCATCTACATCATAGAACTCAATTGAATTCTCAGAAAGCTTTGCAATCTCTTCGTTTTCAATGAAGTATACTTCACGAGTATACTTTAATACTGCAGGTACATCAGATGCGATTAAGTTGCCATCCTTGCCCTGTCCAACAATAAGTGGACTATCTTTTCTTACTGAATAAATCTCATCAGGATAATCGGCAAAGATAATACCAAGAGCATATGCGCCCTCAACACGGTGCATAACCTTTGTTACACAGGTAAGTGGGTCATTGCCCTGCTTGTAGTAATAATCGAGAAGGTGAGCAACAACCTCTGTATCTGTCTCAGACTTGAAGTTGTAGCCGCGCTTAATAAGCTTTTCCTTAAGCTTTGCATAGTTCTCAATAATACCGTTGTGAACTACTGCAATAGTCTCATCCTCATTAAGATGTGGATGAGCATTTGTCTCGCTAGGCTCACCATGAGTAGCCCAACGTGTATGACCGATACCAATAGTACCTTTCATGCTATCGCCATCATGAGTCTTTTCGCTGAGAAGACGAAGACGTCCCTTTGCTTTTTCAAACTCAATCTTTTTTCCGTCATAAACAGCCATTCCAGCTGAATCATAACCTCTATATTCTAGTTTACTAAGTCCATCAAGCAAAATTGGTGCTGCCTGAGACTTTCCAACATAACCAACTATTCCACACATAGCTATTTCGTCCTTTCAATATCAATCCGACTCTTGTGTAATATCAGCACTGCTTTCTCCAAATCCTGTCTGATTCTGGATGTAATCACTGATAACATCAACACTATCGTCAGTTGGATCATAATCATCCTGATCATATAAGAACTTGTGAAGCTGTACAACATTTGATGTAAGTGTACAAGGTACAAGTACTGATCCTGTCTTTTTGCTTATTGTAGTAGACTTGAGTGCAAATGGGAATCCTGAAGATTCTGAAATCTCATAGTCTCCTGCGGATGTAGCCATTGAAAGTATCTGTGACAATGACAAACTTGTTGAGATGCTTGGGAATACATCATTTGTAATATCGTTGAGTGTTCCCACATCTGCCTTCTTTACTTTCTCAATAATCTTTTTGATTACTTCACGCTGGTTCTCAGCACGACCATAATCGTTATTTACAGCGTATCTGTTTCGGCAGTATCCAACAACCTGGGCACCATTTAATGTGTAAGTACCAGGGCTATCGAAGTAGCAGTCAGAGTACTTCCAACCATCCTCTTCATCTGGATAGTAATTTAATACATTCTCAACCTCTGCAATATAACCTGCCAACGCATTCTGGTTTGTCTCTGGGTTGTCTGTATCAATCATCTTTTGAGTGATTTCAAGCTCTAAGCCACCTAAATCATCTACAACTGTAGCAAGAGCATAGAAGTCAACAGATACATATCCTGAAATCTTGATATCAAGGTTTGTGTTAAGCATTGCAATTGCCTGCTCTACACCACCATGGTTGTATGCGTAGTTACACTTTCTATATGTATCATCTGCAACCTTGAGATATGTATCACGCTGTACTGAAACCATCTTTACTTCTTTTGTATCATTATTGATAGACACGAGAATGATAGTATCTGAGTTACCGCTATCAAGGTTTCCGTTTGAACGGTTATCTACACCGAATAATGCAAGTGTTGTGTAATTGCTAAGCAACTCCTCTGTTGCCTCATCAAGATTGTTAACCTCAACCTCTTCCATATCGATTGATGTATCAAAGTTAATCTTGCTGAATTTGTTCCATACGAAAAGAAGTAGTAAAAGAACAATAATGATTACTATCTCGACAACGATAATTGCGCGTCTAGTCTTTTTCTTCTTTCCGCCTCTCTTGCCAGAAGATTTCTTTGATGAAGATGGTCTTCTGTTTGAACTACCACTTCTAGATTTACCTGATGCAGAAGATGCTCTTCTAGCACCAGGATGGCTAGCTGAGTGTGGCGCAGCCTTACGTCCACTTGCAGAGCGAGAAGATTGTGAGCCTGCCCTTCTCTGAGACTGGCTACGCATATTCTCTGAACCATATTCATACATGTCAACTTCTCCATCAAGTGAAAAATCATAATTCATGCGACTCTGTGAAGAAGCACTATTAGGACGATTTGTAGGTCTCTGCGGACGGCGATTATTCGCTCCGTTTTTTCTCAAATCGTAATCTTCAAAATTACTCATTTTATTACTTGTCTCCCATCTTAAAGTTAAAAATAGTAATACTGATTTAGTCTACTCTATGGGTTCTTGCATTGTCAAGTAACCCTTTGTTTTCCAAAAATCATTCTGCCCCTGGAAGTATGTAATTTTCCATACCTACAGGAAGATTTTTATTATAAAATTCATCACCCGCGCTAATTATTTCTCCATGTTTTTCCATAAGAAATTCGTGTGATTCTTGTTCACTAATACTCTCCTTATTTTTGAACCGGGCGATGCATTTTGGTACAACGACAGTTCTAAATCCTCTCTGCCTAGCTCTGATGCAAAAATCAAGCATTGCATCCTTTCCTGATAGCCGTGTGTCAAACCCGTGTAGCATCCGGTAAACCTTTGCATCTATCATACAACATCCACTATCTACCATTGCCACATCATGAGGCATGTGTGCCAGTCCCTCATAACTTTCATTAAAAATTCTTTGCCCGTGGAATGCAGGATACTGCGCACCATTCTCATCATAAATGTATCCCACGTTATCCACTGTAAATCCTTTTCCGAGGAATCTAACTCCTACAACAGCTACATCAGGCTGATTCAAATAAGCATACATCTTTTTTGCATTATTTCTAGTAAAAAATTTTACATTTTCATCCTTCAAAAACATGTAAGTTCCGGAAAATCTCCTAAATTCTGATTCATCATAATCGATGTACCATCTTTTATAATTGCCAGCAATCCTTCCCTCACATAGCACTCCAGATTTTTTTAGGTAAGAAACAGCCAATGCCATATGCTCAGTGCAATAATATTTATCCGCCGCTCGTTCCTCTTTCGTCTTTGGTTTGTTTTCTATTCTCTTGTGATATAAAAGTGCTGGAATGTGTTGAAACTTTTCTTTTTTGAAGGCTGCCCGCAAATAGTATTCATAAACATAAGCTGTCTTGGCCTTTTCATTGAATTCACCAAGTCGCTTGTACATACTAACTGGTAAGCAGAAGAATTCACCTATATAATTCGTCTGAAGAAGAAGTTCTTTATTAAAATCACTCTTGAAATGAGGATTTCGTCTATCAAGACCAATCAATTCATCATGATCTGTATAGATGATAGCTTCCTCATTTTCAAGTGATACAATTTTTTCGTTTAATGAGCTGAGGGTTCTTGCGCTAAGTCTATCGTGTTGTCCCACGTAAACTAGATAATTGCCCTCAGCAAAATGAGCGCCAATGTTGAATGCATAGGCGCCACCATTATTTTTCTTTAGCCTCCTATAATGAACCTTGTCAACTATGTCGGGGAAAAACTCCTTTATAGTGAGTTCGATTGCATTAGAGGTATTGTTGTCTAAAATGTAAAGTTCAAATTCGCGATATTCTTGTTCGTCGATTGATTCCAGCATGTCCTTGAATTGGTCCATGTTTGTATCTAGAGTCCATACGACCAAAGTAAAATATGCATCTGCCACTATTTTGAGCCCTTTCCGCCAAAAACAACAGCTACAGTTTTAAATAGTAATTTAATATCAAGTCCTAATGACCAATTTGAAATATATTCTGTGTCTAGTGCTACGACTTTCTCAAAATCCTTTATATCGCTACGACCGCTAACCTGCCACATTCCTGTGAGACCTGGCTTAATAGAAAGCCTAGCCTTGTGATGTAATGCGTATTTTTCGTATTCATCCTCCAATGGAGGTCTAGTACCTACTAGTGACATTTCTCCAATGAGAACATTCCAAAATTGTGGAAGCTCGTCGATGGAATACTTTCTCATAAAATGTCCAATTGGAATAACTCTTGGGTCATTTTCCATTTTAAACATATTGCCTTGAATCTCATTTTGATCCATCAGATCTTTCTTGCGTTCCTCAGCATCCATATACATGGTTCTGAATTTGTAAAATCTGAATCGTCTGCCATTTTTACCTATTCTAATCTGATTAAAGAACACCGGTCCTGGAGATTGAATCTTTATGATTGGAGCAAATATTATGAATGCAATAAGCGCAAATACTAATCCTATTAATGCACCTACAATATCCATAACTCGCTTTAAAAATGCCTGTCTATTGTTGGCTATATGCATACTTGTAGTAAGCACAACATAGTCGCCATAGGTCTCCATTATACGATTTGGCATAAGATTATTTGTGTGAATCAAGGACATATGAACTGTAAGTCCCTGCTCAACAAGTCGACCTGCCAAGCTCTCCTCGCTTGCTCTAGTATTTCCGTCAAGGAAAACCTCATCGACAACGTTTGTCCTCAGATACTCGAATAGTGTATCAGCCGATGCAATTACAGGAATTCCTTGAATCTCCTGCCCGGTCATGTCCACATCAACAACCGCAACGCCCTCTACCTTGAACTCGGTATATGGGCTATGTGCTATTTCTGAAAGGCAATGATCCACTGTGGTTGATTCAGCCACAATTATCATTGAAGTCTTGTTGACATCCAGAAGCTTGCGTCGTCTGATAATTCTCTTCCAGATTACTCTGAATAAGTATGTCACTATCAGCATGGCCGCTGCAGTATAACCAAGTGCTTCTCGTGAGTAGTAGTATGATGTCTTATTGGCGTACATATAAATCAATGCACCCAAAAAGTTTACTAAGCAGTGCCATACTGTGGAAGTAATTTCCTGATATTTAGTTCTTCGTAAAATTCCTGTATATGTCTCTGTGAATAGTACACCTGTCAAATCAATGAATGGCAAAATCTTTGCCATGCTCTGATAAAGGTTGTACCACTCAAAACGATCTAGAAAGATGATGCTGCCATCAAATTTGATGTAAACGCCGATGAATAATGCAAGCTCAGCAGCAATCATATCAAGTATTATAAAATCTAGATGCTTTACCCAGGAACGTTTTTTCTTTTTGTACACGTCTTTCTCCCTCAAACTCAGGGCTAGATACCCTTAAAGTTTAGAGTTTAACTCCGTTTTTCTTTAGTAATTCTTTTGCGCTATCTACAGAATCTACACCGTGAAGATTTTTGATTGGTGCAAATTCTTTAACTCTATCAACCTCAAATGCAAGGTTTGAATTCATCATGTGTACCATGTCGAGAACCAAGAGCTCAAACTTGTATCCGTTTGGAGTCTCTGGTGAAACATGATTGCCATCTGCATCAATATGAGGAATCTTTTTCTCTACCACATGAACAAGCATGTTATTATTTACGATTTCATCAAGCTTTTCAAGTGAGAAAAGGTAATTAAGGATAACGCCATATTTATAGAGAAGGCTTCCATCCTCAGCCTTTGCCTCAGCCATCTCATCTGACATTTCGTAGTATTCAACGATTGAAGGCTTGCCATCTTCCAAGCAAAGAAGTCCCATCTTTTCCTGTGGGTCAACTTTTCTAACAACCTTTGAACCAGCCTCGAAGCCTCCCTCAATTGTAGCACCTACAAATACAGGATCTGCGATTCGCTGGCATACATTATCAACTGCAAAGATATTTACCCACTTTACGCCCTTAGCCTTGAGGTCCTTATCAAGACCTGCCTTTACCATAGATGCATACCAACCACCATTTCCGTTTGGTGATGTTGCAAGGCGACCCTTTTCCTCAAGTAAAAGCTTGCCATCATAGTCAACAGCACACGCCATATCCTGAATGAAATACTTGATATACTCAGGATTATATCCAAAATTATCATGCTCTGCGAAGAAATCGCGAGTAGCCTGATCATTCTTTTCACTTGTCATAATATAGAGGGGAACAAAACATCCTGCTTTGTTTACAACATCCATAAGATTGTTGATAAGGCACTCAAAAATATAAAGCTCTCTTGTCTCGCCAACGTTAAAGCATCCCTTTGGTAAATCAAAACCAAGACGTGTACCCATTCCGCCAGCAAGAAGAACTGCGGCAACTTCCCCATTTTTAATTGCCTCAAGTCCTATAGCTTCAAACTCATCATGTCTCTTTTCAATCTCAGAAATCTCTACAGCAGGGGGAACAGAGAACTGTCCTCTTTCAGCAGCTTCATTGCCACCGATTAGCTTAAAATCAGACCAGTTAATATTCTCAATCTGATTAAGAAATTCTTTTTGATTGTCCGCAGAAAGCTCGTCAAAAAAATTCATGACATGCTCCTGCTTATTCTCCCTCAATACATTAATTGCTTGTTCTTTTGTAAACATTATAAATTATTCTCCTTTACTTATCTATATTAAATGAATAATCAAAAGTTTTTAATGACAGATTTGGATTGTAATATGGATCTCCCTTCTCTAGAAATCCCTTCCACTTTGTCTCGAAATAGTCGGATTCGTCATCCATTCTAGCCTTTTTCTCTGGATTCTCCAAATCTGCCCCTCTACTAATAGATTCCAAATGGTACCATTCTGAAAAAGGTGTATAAACTACCAGCAAATTCCTATTACGAAGCTTTAGGCAATAGTCCACATCGTTGAAAGCAACTGCCAGCTTCTCATCAAAACCTCCTACGCTAAGGAAGTCTGCCTTTGATGTAAGGAGACACGCTCCTGTAACTGCTGATAAATCTTGGACACATGTACTGCGATAAAAATATCCAACCTGTTCTCGGCCGCTGCCCAAGAACTGTGAATTTGCAACACCGCCCAAGCCTATAATAAGTCCAGCATGCTGAACTGTATTATTCCCATAATAGAGTCTAGCGCCAACTGCGCCAACATCAGAACGTCTAACAAATCCCATCATTTCTGAAATGGCATCTGTGTTTATCATTCTCGTATCGTTATTCAAAAGAAGAATATATTCTCCATCAGAATTCTGAACTCCACAATTTACAAGAGCAGAAAAATTAAAGCAGCCCTTTGACGCTGGATTAATCTCTGTATAGTCAATTATCTTTACATTGATATCATCTCTTGATTCCAGCTTGCTGTAATATCCACGAATATCGCTGTCAGTTGAATTGTTTTCCACAATTACAAACTGAATATTTGGATAATCATTCTTTTCAACAATACTATCGATACACTGCTGCAAATCATCTTTATGATTCATATTTGGAATCACTATTGAAAGAAGCGGTGAATCCGGCCAATTATACTTTGTACGATAATATCCCAAGTGCGTATCAAGCTCTACCGTAGCAGGCACGCCAATTCTCTTGTAATGCTCCTCTACCGCTCTGCGACCATTCTCGTATGCATACATCTTTGCCTCTGGATGGTCTGCAGTTGATTCTGGGTGAGTGCGCCAATGATATAAAACCCTTGGTATATGATAAATGTTTGTACATTTCTCGAGGACTCTCAAATCAAAGTCATGATCCTGAGCACCATCAAACTCTGATTTTATTCCGCCGCTTTCTTTTACAATGTCTGCACGAACTACAAATAGGTGGGTGATATAGTTGTGACTGCACAATAAATCAATATTAAAATCTGACTTGAAATGAGGCAAAAAATATTCTTTGCCTTCCATATCTATTTTGTCCTCGTCAGAATAAATAGCCTCTATTGTAGCATCTTCGTTTAAGGCCTTTTCAATGTAAAACATCGCGTCTGCAGTAATCAAATCATCGTGATCCGTAAATCCGATATAATCACCTGTCGCTAGTTCCAATGCAGCATTGGTATTTCCTGCGATACCAGTATTGTCCGTCAATTTCTTGTAGACAATCCTCTCGTCCCACTGGCCGCCAGTGGCATTCTTTATAATTTCGTATAGACCTTCCTCAGGACTGCCATCACCAAGACACAACTGCCAGTTTGGATAAGTCTGATTTTCAAATGATTGAATCAATTCTGTCAAAAATCGCTCAGGCGTATTGTACAAAGGAATTACTATACTAATTACTGGATTGTATTTAAAAATAGTATGTTTTTGCTTTTCTAATTCCGCTTCCGTGATAGGATGAGCCTTTAAAAACTGCCTATAGCTATAATGCTCTTGGTCATGCCCCATGGCCTTTCTGATGGTCTTTGCCACAGTCTTCTTGAGACCATAATGCTGCAAATACAACAGACCTTTTTCTATTTTGTTTGTAGGTTGTTTATAATTTTTAATTTCACTCATGATAATTCAAATAATTCTATTTTAATTTTAGTAGCTGTTTTTCAAAACAATGCCAGCTAATAAATGCGAGAGGGATAACAATTAATGTCGATACACCTAAATTGATATATGAGTCCATATACAATGCACGATATCCATAAGGAATCTCTCCCATGCAGTCAATTACTCTCTGCTGCACAAAAAATGACAATACGTATACACCGTAGGAAATATCCCCAACCTTATTGTACACGCGAGAAATCATGTAATAATTAAATCCAAGATACATGACAATATATGCGCCAAACACCGAGAAAGCAATTTCATAGTCAGTAATGTAGGAGGTGGCAACAATACCAATTACTGCAACCACAAAATATTTCCAAGACATGATTATCCTGTCCCGGTATATATAATACATTGAACCGACCAGAAACTCTAATGCCAATCTTCCAAAATTAATAAATACTTCTCTGGATATGATAGTCTGACCGTCTGCTGGCACAGCGTATGAGAATGTCAGATATAAAGCAAGAGCCAGCGCAAAAAAAGCAAATATTGCCTTTTTAAATCTCCTTATTATAGGAACTAATGCCAAAACTAATATGTAGCAAATAACCTCATATTGTAATGTCCAGAGACTTCCATTTGCACTAGCATTAATATGATTTGCAAAAACACCTGGCAATTTGGTGCTAGAGGAATCAAACACTAGATTTAGGAGATAGCCTTTGATATCACCTGCGAAATATTCTGCTCTTGATAAGCTAGAAAATATCGGTCCAAAGATGAAAGCAGAGGTCAATACAAAAAGTGCAAGTAATGGCCAAATTCTAAGGAAACGAGCCTTTAGATATTTACCAATATTGTTGCCCCTATCGTAACTTCTGTAAATCAAAAAACCGCTGATTACAAAAAAAATATCAACTCCCACTTGGCCCGAAAGAGCCTTATGAAAAGTCAATGTATACATTAAATCTGCCTCGAGATTGGCCTGACACAGCGCTAGAGAATGCATATACATAACCATAAGTGCCGCAATCAATCGCACAAGATTTAAATTATTATCTTTTCCTTGAGAAAGCTCTCCCAAGGTACATTTATCTTTCATCCAAAATTTCCCTAAATTTTAATCTAATCTAACTGATTCATTTTATCATATACGCTTTGTACATACAAATTTTACTAATCCAAATGCCTTGACGGTTACTACTGCAAACTATATATTTAGACATAAGTTGAATTGATTTTTTACTTAATTAATTATGAAAAGGAAACGAACACATTGTTAAACTCACTCAATGAAAAGACTTCAAGAAGAAGCTTTTACACTATAATAAAATTTCTATTTGCAGCAATCCTCACTTTTATGACCTTCTCAACCACCAAAGATTTTACCCATGTGGCCGTTGGCATAATTGAGCTTGCATGCATTTTTGTTATTTATAATCTTCTAGCTGACATTAATATACTTGCCAACATAATTGCTAGCATTTTGTACTTTATATATGTTGCTCAAATGTTGGTCTTATACTTTGGAAACAGCTACACCACATTAACAATGCTAAAGAATGTAAAATTCCTGCAGGACCTGGGCGGTAAAATTGTCGCCTACGCTTTAGGAGTTGTGATTGTTTTGACCATTGTTTTCCTGCCTGGACGCTCCATTTTACACGCCATCAACAAAAGAGTCCTTGCCGTTATTCTTGTGGTTTTACTTGCTCT
>JAEEGL012105814.1_pt1 | contig 22646 bp, 13 predicted proteins | sample 9134231 | NCBI WGS metagenome assembly JAEEGL01 (sample SAMN16246548, study PRJNA631951) | gut metagenome | biome: gut microbiome; feature: rumen; material: fiber-attached | host: Bos | place: Iran: Karaj | collected 2018-10
CGGAGAATTCGCTATGGAAGGATTCATTCCGATTCCGAAGGAGCCGGGAGATGCGGCCTGAGTCCCGTGGATCTTCAGGGTGACACTGCTCCCGTCGCAGGTGTTCTCTGGATCATATGGATAGACTCCCCAGAAGGTCGGCGCGACGAAATCATCATTTGCCGAACCGGTTGCTACGCCGATATTACCTGTGAAGCTGGCAGTGCTGGAGGGCACTGTAATCTGTGTGGAGAACATGCCGGCACTGTTGGAGCCATAGAATATGTTAATGGCATCACCGGGGGTCCAGAAGATGGATTTCTGGTCAGACTGGAGGGCGGTTTTGGTCTCGGAAACCTCACCCGGAGCAGCCTCGGCGAGAGTGGCCTGGAAGGTCATTTTTTCTCCGGAGACGCGCGAGTCCTGTACAAACGTCTCCTCGATGCGCTGGCAGGAACCGAATACAAATGCCAGGACAGCAAACAGAATGGCAGTCTTTTTCATATGTATTATAATCGAGTTTATATGTTATTGTCTTGAAAGTGAATAAGGGCTGTTTCCCACGTTGTTCCAAATATAAGCTAAATCGTCTTTATTTACAACTTCAAACAGCTCTCCGGAGAATTCTTCCGCGAGGGTGACGCGGAAACCTTTTGTTTCAAGTTCGCGGCCGGTCATAGAGGCGACCTCCGTGCCGTCGGGGCCGCGTCTTATACTGTAAACCGCATCAGGAGTGAGGTCGCGTACCGTGATGGTGCGTGATGTCTCGGCTGCGCCTTCGCGGAATACTCCTATGAGGCCCCCGCTGCGGGTGTCTGTGTTGATCCGGCAGAAGCCGTCCCAGCCGCCTGCCATAGGCATCCCGAATCCCGGAAGGTCCTGGCGGAATGACATTATGCCGTGCCTGTTTTCGAGGCTTTTCACCCAGGAAGACCATGCCTTGAATTCCGCACGCTCCTCCTTGCTGAGTTTGCGCGGATCTCCGAGCATTATGGGAAGGGAGCCGGTGAGGGACTTGTATGCAAGCATATGCATGGGCTGGTCCATACACTGGTTGCCCATTACGAGGGATGTAGCAGGAAGGGCCGGGCTGCGAACCCATCCGAGCTCCCTGATACGCATTCCTCCTGTCGGGGAGTCTTCTCCTACATTGCACAGCCAGTTCCCGTCTGCATGTTTGGCGATGCCATAGTCCATGAGCTGCAGTTTGCCTGCGGTCTCGAAAGTGCAGTCTATGAAGAGTTTCGGCGCGGCGGAGTGAAGGTCGTCGAACATCTTCATGCATTTCTCGTAGATCACGTCATATGACTCCTCGTGGTCGCGGTGGTATTTATGGTCCGTGGCGTAGCAGCCAGTATGCTTTGGATCGAATACATATGCGCTGGTCACGATAGACAGGTCGAGCTTTACATATTCTATCCCATATGCGCGGACATTGTGGAGGATGATGTCTTTGATGTAGTCGCACCATTCCGTTCCCATGCAGGCCGTGTAATTGGATTTGCTGCCGCTGTGGAGGTCCGTCATGTTGCCGGAGGCGTCACGGACGATCCACTCAGGGTGCCTGAGCACTATCTCTCCGTCGGAATCCAGCCTGCCGACGCTGAGCCATATGCCTGGTTTCATGCCCAGTTCCTTCATGTGGTCGAAAACAGGTTTCAGGCCCCTCGGGAACTTCTCGGTGTTAATGGCCCAGTCGTCGCCTTTTGACTTGTTCTTCAGGCTGCCTCCCGACCCGCCGTTGTTCTGCCATCCGTCATCGATGATGAATTCTTCGACGCCGCATTCTGCCGCCGCATCAGCCAGTTCCATTATCAGTGACTCGTCGATTTGGGTTCTGAAGGGTATCCATGTGTTATAGACGAAGAGCGGCTTGCGTTCGATCTGCTCTATCCGCACGCCCATATGTTTGCGCGTGTAATCCTGCACGGTGGTGTTTACGACCCGCCTGTAGTCCCTGCCCTCATATGGGGCGATGAAAACAGGAGCGCTCTTCCAGCTCTGTCCCGGGGCCAGCCAGCGGCGGAAAGGATAATCCTGCTGCGGCATGGTCGTTCCTACGCATATGCTCCTTCCGTCTTCGAAGATGGATGTGCGTTTTATGATCCCGATCGCTTCATTCCCTATGGCCAGGCCGCCTTCTTCACGCGGACTGTGTATCACCAGGAGCGGGTCGTCCCAGTCCCCGCGGTAGGGCCCCAGAGTCTGGAACCGGCCATATGTCTTATATATCTGGCTGTGAGTGCAGTCATATGCGTACCCGATGTCCTCCACGTTCACTCCCTCGATGCGGACATCCTTGATGCCAGTGTTAGTGATGCATATCTCCTTGCGGACAAGTGCCAGGCCGGGGTAGGATGTGTAGATCAGCTCCACCTTCAGGCCGCCGTCCTCGCTTTTCATCGAAATGACGGTTTCCCCGCCGGTCGAGGACTTGATGTCCCGCCAGTTGCTCTTGCCGGAATAGAGCTTGCCGTTTGAGAGGAAGGAGAACTCGTTGTATCCTTTCCGGATGAACTCCTTGCCTGTCTGTGCGATCGTGAAAGATCCTGACAGGACATGCCCATCGGAGCAGTCGACCGTGCGCACTATGCTGCCGTTGTCGGCTACCTTTATGACCGGGCCGTTGTCATCGGCTGAGCAGGGTAAGACAACCGAGATGAGCAAGGCGAAGAAGATGGTGGTTGCGGATCTTTTCATATTATTTTGATAATGAATACGGACGGTCGTCCAGGCTGGTGCCGCGGGTGGTTTCCGGGGAGCTTCCCATGCTGAAACGGAGGTGGGCTCCGCCGGCGAGTTCATCGTGTTTCAGATAGTTGCGGGACAGAGTGCGTCCACCCAGGGTGAGCTTCTGCACGTAAAAGTTTTCAGCTGAATTCTCAGGGGCGTCAATCACCAGGTCACCTCCGGGGAGATGGACCGTCGCCTTCCTGAAGAGGGGAGTTCCCAGGGCATATTCCCCGCTCCCCGGGCACACGGGGTAGAATCCCAGGGCCGAGAAAACGTACCACGCAGAGGTCTGTCCGTTGTCTTCATCCCCGCAATAAGCGTCAGCCCAGGGGGAGTAGAACTTCTCCATCACCTCGCGGACGCGGGCCTGGGTCTTCCACGGCTGGCCGCTCCAGTCGTAGAGATAGAGCATATGCTGGATCGGCTGGTTGCCATGGGCGTAGTTACCCATCCCCATCACAGTCATTTCGATTATTTCATGGATCGGGAATCCGTAGTAGCTGTCATCATAATGCGGAGGCATGGCGAAAACAGTGTCCATCTGGGCATTGAAGGCATCCGCTCCACCCATCAGGTCAATCAGTCCCTGTACGTCATGGAATACGCTCCATGTGTAGTGGAGTGCGTTCCCTTCAGTGAAGTCGCCTCCCCATTTCAGGGGGCTGAACGGGCGGCGGAAGTTCCCCCGGGAGTCTTTTCCGTTCATCAGGTTGTACTCGGGATCGAAAAGGTTGCGGTAGTTGAGGGAGGACTTCAGATATGGTTCCACTTCTTCGTCACTCTTTCCGAGGGCTTTGCCGAAGCGGTAGATGCACCAGTCGTCATATGCATATTCAAGGGTGCGGGCTGCGCTTTCGTTTATACCGGCATCCGTGGGGACATATCCCAGTGAATCATAGTACTCATGTCCCAGCCTTCCTGTGGAACGGATTTCCGGGTGGACTGAATGCGCCCCATGTATTACAGCCTCCCAGAGGGTCTGTGCATCATATCCCCTGATTCCTTTGAGATAGGCGTCAGCCACAACGGATGCGCTGTTGTTGCCTACCATGCAGTTGCGATGTCCCGGGGATTCCCATTCAGGGAGGAAACCGCTTTCCAGGTAATCGTTTACCAAACCCTCCTGGACCTTTGCCGAAGTTTCGGGGTATATCAGGTTCATGAGTGGGAACAGGCTCCTGAATGTGTCCCAGAATCCGGTGTCTGTGAAGAACCAGCCTTTCTCGACTTTCCCGGTGTGGGGACTGTAATGGACCCTTTCACCGGAGGGGGTGACTTCCGAGAGATCCCTGGGGAAGAGCAGGGCCCTGTAGAGGCAGGAGTAGAATGTCCTCAGGTGGTCTATGTTGTTGTCTTCCACCTCGATCCGGCCGAGGACCTTATTCCATGCGTCCCTGGCTGCAGTCTTGGTCTCGGCGAAGGTGGGGGAGAGCTCCGTGAGGTTCTGCGAAGCCTGCTCCCCGGATATGAATGAAGATGCCACCCTGAGAGTTACCTGCTGTCCGGCCTTTGTCGGGAATCCGACTATCGCCTGGGAGTGGCGGGAATTTACCTGATTCCCTTCTATGGTTTCTCCGTCCGAGACGACTCGTACATATGTAAACGGGGTGTCGGATTCAATGACGAACCAGTTGCGGAAGCCTTCCGCCACTCCTCCGTGAGCGTTGGTGTTGAACCCGGTTATCCGCCTGTCTCCAACCTCGATCCCGGAGTCCCCGGGGAAGGCGTCCACTACAAGGAAGGAAGTGTCTTTCTGGGGATATGTGATCCTGAAATGCGCTGCGTGGGAAGTCGGGGTGACTTCCACCGTGGCGTCATGGTCGGCGAGATAGACGCTGTAGTAGTACGGGGTGGCCGTTTCGGCCTTGTGAGAGAACCAGCTCGCGCGTTCGTTTTCGTCCCATATGGGGCCGGAAGTAACTGGCATCAAGGAGAATGCGCCGTAGTCGTTAATCCACGGAGATGGCTGGTGGGTCTGTTTTATGCCCCTGATCTTCGTAGCGTCGTACCTGTAGATCCATCCGTTCCCGTCGGCTCCGGTCTGGGGGGTCCAGAAGTTCATTCCCCAGGGGACAGCTATGGCTGGATAGGTGTTCCCGGTGGAGAGATTGAATGTGGACATGGTCCCGCCGAGGGGGTTGACGTAATCTACCGGATTACATGTAGTCGAAACGGGGCTTTGCGAGCATGACATTGCTATGGCCATGCAGGCAGCGATTGCGGAGGTTTGAAGGATTTTCATATATTTGTACAAAACATACAAATATAAGCTAAAACTGCGTTTATTTGTCTATGAAAAAGTCCACTTCCATGTTTATCAAGGGGGCTGTCCTGGCCTTTATCGCCCTGTTGATGCTGATTCCCTTGTTTATGGTTGAGAATCAGATCCGCGACCGGCGCAGGAATGCAGAAAGTTGCCGCGCAGAAGTTTCACAGAGCTGGAGTAACGCACAGACTCTCGCCGGACCGGCCATAATCATTCAATATGACAGGGAAGAGAAGGATGCTGACGGGAAATCCACCATTAAGCAGATGACCGAGACGGTCTTTCCTAAGACCCTTGAGCTCGGGATAGATGCGGCCGTGCGCAAGCTTCACCGTTCGATCTACGATGTGATGGTGTACAACTCCGACGTCGATGCGGGCGGGACATTCGTCCTTCCTGCGAAACTGGCGGACTTGGATGTGAAGGGCGCGACCTTCAAGATGGGGATCAGCGACCTGCGAGGCATAGAAGGGAACGTAGACTTCAAGTTCGGAAACGTAGAGGGCACCTTCAGTGAGGGTACTTCCGGCGATAAGGGCTCCTACATCCGCGAAGCCATATCCCTGGACAGGGACTTGATGGACGGCACGACAGTCATTCCGTTCAGTCTCTCTTTTAAGGCAAAAGGTTCTGAGTATCTGATGGTTAAGCCATATGGGGAATTGACTGAGGTCAAGATGCATTCCGACTGCCCGGATCCTTCTTTCAACGGCGATTTCCTGCCGACAGAGAGGAGTGTCACTCCGGAGGGATTCGATGCCCGCTGGGTGGTTTCCCAGATCAACCGCGGAGCTCCTGATGACACATCGTTCGGGGTGCGGATGATGGAGCCGGTTTCCCAGTATCAGCAGTCCGAGAGGGCGGTTAAATATGCCATACTCATCATCCTGCTGGTCTTTGTGGCCGGCCTGGCTGTCGAGCTCACGACCAAGAAAGAGATTAACTTCGTACAGTATGTGGTGATAGGCCTGTCGCTGGTGCTTTTTTATGCGCTGGTCCTTTCATTCTCGGAATTCATATCCTTCCCGCTGGCATATGCAATCGCCGCCTTGATGACTACGGGCGCGTTGCTGGGCTATTTCCGGGGCATTCTCAAGAGCCGTGAGGCGTGGCTGCTGGCAGGCCTTGTCGCGGTCGCATATGCCGTAAGTTATGTCCTGCTGCAGATGCAGACCATAGCTTTCATGGCTGGCACACTCATTTTGTTTGCAGTTCTCGCCGCCATAATGTATCTTACCCGGGACTTGAATTTTGAGCGTACCGAAGGATAGCATATGCCTCATCTTCTCTCTATCGATCTCTATCAGACTGCCGGTATAGGAGTCCTGGCCCTTATGCTGGGATTCCTGTTCACCAGGACGGTCCCGTTCCTGAAACGCTACTGCATCCCCGCTCCTGTCTCCGGGGGACTGGTGGTCTCGCTCCTGATGCTGCTGGTCCATTCCATATGCGGGGTGGAGTTCCAGTTCGACGGGACCATAAAGGATGTCTGCATGATGCTCTTCTTCACTTCGGTGGGATACCAGTCCAACCTCCTGTCCCTCAAGCGTGGAGGAAGACCCCTTGTGGTTATGCTGGCCCTTGTGACGGTCCTGATAGCGGTCCAGAATCTCCTGTCCACGGGAATCGCCCGGGGAATGGGCCTGGATCCCCTTGTCGGAATGGCGGCAGGATCCATCCCTATGTGCGGCGGGCACGGGACTTCGGGAGGATTCTCTCCCGTATTGGAGAACATGGGCCTTCAAAGCGCCGCTTCGATTACTATGGCTTGCGCCACTTTCGGCCTGGTGGCTGGCTCCCTGATAGGCGGGCCACTGGCTGAGAACCTGATCCGGAAGCGCCATCTTGCGGAAGAATCTGGCTCTACCGACATTGTCTCCGGGATGGAAAGCAGTACTGCCGATCCGGCCTACAAGGAGATGCGTCCCGAGTCGGAAGAAAAGTCTTTCCGCGGATATGCCAAGGCAGTCTTCATCCTGGTCCTGACAATGGCTCTGGGATCATGCCTGAGCCATCTTCTTGCCAGTACCGGAATCACTTTCCCGACCTATTTCGGTTCTCTGATCATGGCGTGCCTGATCCGTAATGTCTGCGAGGTGAGCTCAAGGGGAAAGGATGTGCTTGGAATGGACAGGATCATATCATTCGGAAACATATGCCTGTCCCTGTTCCTGGGCATCGCCATGGCTACCCTGAAACTCTGGGAACTGGCAAGCCTGGTGCTCCCCCTGTGCGTCATCCTTCTGGCCCAGGTCCTGTTCATTGCCCTGTTCGCGAGGTTCGTCGCCTTCCCGGTCCTGGGGAGGGATTATGATGCTGCGGTCTTTATCAGCGGATTGTGCGGCTTTGGCCTCGGAGCGACTCCCAACGCCATGGCCAATATGTCGGCGGTCTGCCTGAAATACCGTTACGCTACCGTTCCTTTCATCATCATCCCGATAGTAGGTGCGATGTTCGTGGACCTGATCAACACCGGCGTTATAACCCTGTTCCTCAATCTGCTTCCCTGACGGTGAAGGTGTAGGAATCCCTCAGCGGAGTTCCCTTGGCTGTCAGGATTACGCGGTAAAGTGCATTGTTCCAGATATTGGACAATGCAGGGTCGCTTAGTTCTATGTTCTCCACGGTAGGAGTGAACTTCCTCTTGTCGTATTCCATGAGGGCCTCTTTCCCGTTTACCTTTATGCGGACCAGTCCGGGGGTGGTGATGTCCACATCCCCCCAGGTCATGAAGTTGATCCGGTTGGGAGAGACCGCTTTCAGGAGCGAGAAATTGTCTTTGATGACCAGACGGTCCTTTCCAAGCGTACAGGAACGGACCCATGACTTGACACCGGCCTCCTGGGGATAGGCCGCAGATATGTCGGCGCTGTAGGTCATCCGGGCGGGATCGAAGGATGCCCCGGTGGCCTTGAATGCGGCACCGTCTTTCTGGGAAACGCCGTTGATGGCTGGGGTGTTATGGTAGCTGCTCTGGGTAAACCATATGCTGTAGCGCTCACCGGAGAAGGTCTGACGGGTATATGTCGCCCTGCCGGCATCGATCAGGATCGGAACCCTGTCAATGTAGAATGACACAGTGCCGACATCATTATGGTTGTGGCTTTCGGCATTGTGACCGCCTTTTGTCGCGAGGTACATGCCAGCATCATTGGTCATGTAGCAGAACTGGGTCTCAGGATACCAGGTGCAGGCCGGATGGGTGAATACGGGTTTCTCGGCAGAGAGCTCCTTACGGATATCAAGGGCCCTTAGGGTGCAGAAGAACTCCGAACAGAACTGCATGATGGCCGGGGGATACATATTCATCGAGTTGTGGGCACCAGTGGAACTGCTCTGGAAAACGGGGGCTCCATAACCGTCAAGGGCTCCATTCTTGGCAGCCAGTTTCTCCTGATAGAATGAGGCCGCGAAACCTTTCACAATCGGGTTATCGATAGCCTTCCCGTAGCGGTAGACCATGAATGGATCGTTGCTGTCACCGCCCTTGGCCGGGGCATCTGCGAAGTTGACGAACCAGCCGTCTCCGACATATGAACGGGCGATGAATTCTCCGCAGTCCTTGATAAGTTTGTTGTCGAACATATCAATCTTGCCGCCGGTTGCAAGAGAGAGGATGTCGAGGTAGTCTAAGACCTTCCCGGAGGCACGCGCCCAATAGGATGCACCTTCCTCGCAGGCGCCGTCCCCTTTGATGTAGTTCAGGAAATAATCGATTGATTCCATAGTCCGCCATACCCCGTCCAGGAGCCGGTCCTGATCGTCCTCAATCAACAAGAAAGCCAGGAGGGCGTTGCTGCAGCACCAGGGGTTCCAGTTGTTGGTGGATCCCTCGGACCCGAGGCTCTTCATCCAGCCCGGATCCTTGTACAGTACAGCATCCAGGATCCTGACTTTCAGCTCATGGCGGAGCCTGCGTGAGATTTCCGGATCGACCTTGTCGAATTCCTCATGCATGAAATAATGTACGCAGGAGAACAGGTTTGCGGCCATTCCCGCCGCCAGGTCGAAGACATGGTCATCCCAGGCCTGGATAGCCCGGTGCGTCTTCTGTCTTCCCGTGTGGGCGCTCCATGACCATGTAGTGGTCTCGGCGAAAGCATAGACTCCGTTGATCAGCTGGTCGATGAACCGGCCTTTCCCCTCGGCAAGTTCGGCCATGAGCATCATTGCTATGGCCTGGGCGTTCTGCCTCCAGGGGCTTTCTATGCGCGCTCCCGAACGTTCATATTCCAGGAAATCGGTAGCCTTCAGAATCTTCCACTCGTAGTCCAGGTACTGTTCTCCCAGTTGGATGTAGGTCTCCTTCAGGTCGCCCAGGAAGGAGTCCCAGCCGTCGCGGTCAGAGTAAGCCGGATAGGGGACCCATTTCTGGTCTTGGATAAGCATATGCCTGACATCCTCTTTGGAGTACTTTCCGGTCAGGTAGTTACGTGGCACGTAGGCATATGCAGTGACAGCCTGGAGGCATGCAAGCAACGCTCCGGCAGCGCATATGATCGTTCGGATCCTTTTCATTGATATGTCTTTTTTTAGGCTGCGAAGCCTCCTACAGTGTGAAATTCCGGCAGGCGTATGGGAGAGCCGTGCGGATGGAATAGTGCCAGTACTCCCAGTTGTGGACGCCGTTGCGGACCCTCAGCTGGGCTGGTACCTTCTTGTCGCGCATGAGTTGGTAGAACTTCAGGTTCAGGTCCAACAAGAAGTCGTCGTCACCGCAGTCGATGAACCAGGCGAGGGAACGCAGTTTCTCAAGTGTCGCCTCGTCAGCTTCCTCCATGAAGCGTATCGCCGAATGCTCATGGACGGATTTCCGGACAGGGATGAGCCTGTCCCCGGCCTTTGATGGCTTATCTCCCGAAATGTCCTGATCCAGCCAGGCACTCATGGCGAAGCATGAAGAGAACATATCCGGGTGCCTCTGGCAATAGACGGTGCTTCCGCCTCCTCCCATCGACAGGCCCATAATAGCACGGCGGCCTTTTGATCCTCCGGCCTTGTACTTCCCTTCAGCCCACGGGATCAGTTCCTTGAAGAAAAAGTCCTCATAGTTCCGTCCCGGGACGTTGAAATAACCGTTCCAGGTGTCCACGGGGTTCGGGCCACCCGCGTTCGGCATCACTATCACAACCGGGAGGCATTCCCCGCTGGTGATGAGTTCATCAACTACCGGTTTCATGTTTCCTTTTTCCATCCAGGCCGTGTAAGTGTCCGTCAGGCCGTGGAGAAGGTAGATCACAGGATAGGTCTCTCCCGTTTTGCCGAAGCCATCCGGGAGATATACGTTGCATTTAACGGAAATGCCCAAGATGGAACTGCGAAGTGAGTCGGTGACGACTTTGCCTGCAAACGAAGGCAGGCTCATGAATGTCAATGATGCCGCCAGAAGGATTTTAGCATATGTTTTCATAAGTGGATGGTTTTAGAAATTGACTCCCAGTCCAATGCCGAAGAAAGCACCAGACTGTCCGGGGACCAGTGGCCTGGAGGCGGGGATGAGAGAGATTGTAAGCTGCTGCTCCTGTCCGGGAGCCGGAAGGAGGTTGTGCTGCGGGTCGGCATTGTAGTCGTCCACAATCTTGCTCATCTTCCGTCCGTTAACTATCAGCAGAGGTAGGCCGGCGGTACCGATCGCAGCCGCTCCGAGGGTTACGCCCCCAAGAATGCCCGCAGTGTTGAACGCATCCTTTGTCGCATTGCTGGTGGCCTCTTCATCGCCTCCGGTAAGTACTGCGGCAAAGGCTCCGCCGAGGACTCCGGCAAGCATATATACGAACGCTGCCGTACCGCTCAGGGCTGCGATAGAGTATCCTCCGATCATGAGGCCTGCGCCTACATTGCGGTTGTTGAGGTATTTATCCCATTCAGCGTTGCGGTCCATCCCGTTAATGTTCGAAAGGACCCAGACTTTCTCGGGATCGGAGAGTTTCTGTTTGTTCATCCTGAGGTGGCCAAGGCGCCTCTGCAGGAGGGCGCTCGTGGTGTCCGCCGCGTCAGTCTCCTCAGAGGCGGTCTGCGCAAATGCGGCAAAAGACATTAAAACAAATGTCAGAATCAAGAATAAATGTTTCATATACTGCTATTTAGCATCAGACAGAAGTGCGAGGGCACACCATATGACAGGAGCCTGTCCGTGATAGTCTCCGGCAACGCGCGGGCGGTTGTAATAGTACTGCCTGCTGTTCTTTTTGCCGGTGCCCACGCAGACCTCGTCCACGTCCCCGTTCGGAAGCACATAATTGCATATGGACAGCCATGCGCGGCGCACGATCGGTGCATATGTAGCCTCGTCGAGCCATCCGTTCTTTACTCCGCGGATCATGGCATATGTGAACATCGCCGAGCCGGAACTCTCTGACCAGAAATCCTTTTCATCGATCACCTGGTTCCACATCCCATCTTTGTTGATGTTCTTGCGCAGGCCCTCCATCATCTTGAGGTAGCCCTTCATGATGGCGGCGCGGTTCTCGTCTCCTTCCGGGAGGAGTCCCAGCAGGTCTGCCATACCGACGGCCATCCATCCGTCGCCCCTGGACCAGCAGTAGGGAACGTCCGGAGCATGGTAGAACAATCCGTTTTCCCTCTGGAGCTCGTCCAGATACATTACCATCTCCCTGGCGGCGCGGTCCAGGTACTTCTTGTCGCCGGTTCTCAGGTAAGCCTCTTTCTGGACAATCGTGATCATGAACATGTCATCGATCCAGAGCCTGGTCTGCCATGTGTAGTCCTTGTCCTGGAATGCCTTCTGCTCAGCTGTAGCGTTCTCGGGAAGTGTCCACTGGGTGTCGGCGTACATGAGCCCCATGTCCAGGTAGCTCTTCTGTCCGGTAATGGCATAGAGTCTCAGCGGGAGGCATCCGAACATGTTCTGGTCGACGTGGACCGGAGGAGGAAGCAGGTCCTTCTCATTCTCTGCGAGATAATCGAAGCGGGCCCGAAGCTTGTTCAGGAGCTCGTCGTTGCCGGTGGCCTTTGCGAAACGCAGGGCACCGTACCAGGTGCAGACTTCGGCATAGTGGATGCCCTTCTTCCCGTAGAGCTGGTGCTTGGTCTCCAGGAGGCGGTTGCCCACCCTGTTGCCGATCTCGACAGGATCCGCTCCGGCCGGGAAGTTCTCCAGCATGGCGGCGTAGGGCTTTGTGTCGACAAGGTAGAGTGTAGTGGGCTCAGGATTGAAGTTCTCCTTTATCCTGTCGCGGATTCCGGGCCATGCCTGCCATTCCAGATGGTAGCGGCCGGGAATATGCCCTATCATCTCATCGTCTGCATCCAGGTTGACGCTGGAGTCTCCCTTGTCGTTGGCCCTCATGTCCCGGATGAAGCTCTTGTCCTGCTTCATGCTGAAGTCCTGGCTCTCTATCTTCAGGGTGGAATCACCTGTGCGGACGTTCTTTATGGTCTTCAGGGTAGTTGCATCGACTACGAAATACCCCCTGCCTTCGATCCTGTGGTCGTAGGATATGGTGAATGTGCCGTCATCCTGCATGACAGGCCTTCCGATATTGATTTCGTTGTTGATCGAGCCGTTTCCTTCGAACCACCAGCGGTAACCCCAGTCGCTGATCTGTGTGCTTACCCATTTCTTCTTCTCGGGCCTGGCTATGTAGATCTGGGTGTTCCCGTTCTTGTCGAATTTGTGGTAGGATACCATCACTCTTCCGTCTGGTCCGACGGCTACTCCGTGGCAGCCGTTGATGATACCTCCGCGAGCGGGGACAGGATCAACAATGAGGCTCTTGTTGCTGAGGGTGATGGGAAGGTTGACCTTCTTTCCGAAGACGTTCTCCCAGTTCTTCAGGTCACGGGAGCGGGCATAGCTGAGGTCGTGGTTGGTGGAGCAGTCCGGAGTATCGCGCCACACCCAGTTGAGGTGATACCAGCCGTCGATCAGGGTAGGACCGTTCATGTAGGCGTTCATGAGGCCTTTGCCGTCAGTCAGGGGTTTGTCCAGGAGCCTCGACCAGGAGTGGGTCTTTTCTGAATAGATGTCATATATCTCATTGCCGTTGCCGCTGCCGCCAATGCGGTAGTGGAAGATAAGGTCCCCGTCCTGGTTGTACATGAATTGCGGATAGGTGACCCTGTCTTCCTGGTCGCCGATCAGGTGCTCGATCTTCTCGAAGCTGTGGATGTCCAGTGGCTTTGCGGTCTGGAAGTAGATCAGAGGCACAGCATGCATATTGCCGCTGACATGGATCCTCTTCTCCCTGTCGATGGCTATCGAGATGTAGTTGTGACTGTCGTTTTTGATCTTCGTGGGAAGTTTGACGAACTCCCATTTGGTTGAGTTGGTCTTGCGGTGCCCGACCGACATGCTGTGGTCGGGGGCATAGAATGCGACGAACTGGTCTTGCCCGTGGGTAAGGAGGTTGAATCCTACCGGGACTTCGTTGAATGCTTCCGCGATGGGCATGCGGATCGGTTCGGCCTCCTGAGGCTGGGCCGAAGCGGATGCAAGTGACAGACCTGCAAGCATGCAGGTCATCCAAATGGTCTTTTTGAGTGTGAGCATATGTTTAAAGCGTTATTTGCGGTTATACCTGTCTTACAAAAATAACAATTCTGTGCATATTTTAGTATCTTTGCGTGATATATCTAATTTATCGTCATGGCTAAGATAGATACTTCAGTTTTCGAACTCGGGAGAGGTAATCTGGTTAAAGTCCCCGAGGTGTTCAAGAGCGTTTTCCCAGGCTGCAGGGCCCTCATCGTGGCGGATGCCAACACATGGAAAGCTGCCGGAGAAGAGGTCAGCATGCATATGCATGATTCAGGGATAGACACTGACGTTTTCCTGATCCCTGACAAGGAATTCCACGCCGAGTGGAAGTACATCGAGATGATGGACGCCGAACTGGACAAGCGCCCCGGAGCCATCCTCGTCTCGGTCGGTTCCGGAACCATAAACGACATATGCAAGCTCTGCTCGCATCATCATTCCCAGAGCTATCTTACAGTGCCCACAGCGGCTTCCGTTGATGGTTACACCTCTTTCGGGGCTTCCATCACCAAGGACAATTCCAAGCAGACCTTCGATTGCCCCGCTCCGGTGGCAGTGGTGGCTGACGTGGATGTGATCGCCGCTGCTCCGAAGGAAATGACCGCTGCCGGATATGCCGACCTTGCGGCCAAGATTCCCGCAGGAGGCGAGTGGATGATCTCCGACCTCTTCGGGACCGAGCCCATCGTCCAGGATGCATGGCACATCCTCCAGGATGATTTGGAGAAGTTCCTGTCCAGGCCGGAGGCAGTGGCCGCAGGTGACCCCGATGCCATAGGTGATCTGTTCAAGGGCCTGGTCCTCAGCGGCTTCGCGATGCAGCTGGCCCAGTCCAGCCGTCCGGCATCCTGTTGTGACCACCTTTTCAGCCACCTTCTGGACATGACCCATCACACATTCAACGGGAAGTCCCAGAGCCATGGATTCCAGGTGGCCATAGGGACCCTGACGATGTGCGCGGTTTTCGATGAGTTCCTGAAATACGACCTCACGAAGATAGACGTGGACGAGTGCGTGGCCGCCTGGCCTTCACTTGAGTCAGAGCAGCAGAGGGCCCTGGAAATCTTCGAGGGCTTCCCTGCACCGAAACTCGGATGGGAGAACCTGACAAAGAAATATGAACCGGCCGAAAAGGTCCGCAAGGAGCTTGAAGACATCAAGGCCTGCTGGCCCGTACTCAAGGAGAAACTCCGCGCCCAGGTCTGGACCTTCGACAGGATGCAGGCCATGTTCAAAGCCGCCGGGGCTCCGTACGATCCTTCAATGATCGGGGTTACACGGCAGCAGATCAAGGATATGTTCCCCAGGGTCCAGATTATGCGCTGGCGCATAAACCTCCTCGACCTCGCGAAGCGGGCCCGTATATATGACTCCCTGGTGGACAGCGTTTTCGCTCCCGGTGGAGAATGGGACCTGAGTACAAGGTAGTTTATAGGAAATTGACTATATTTGCGCCGAAATTTTTCAGATATTAATTCTAACTTATATGCAACAGTTCATAGACAGCTACGATTTCACTGGCAAGAAGGCCATTGTAAGGGTTGATTTCAACGTCCCGCTCGATGAGAATTTCAACATAACGGACGACACCCGTATCCGCAGGGCTATGCCCACTCTTAAGAAAGTCCTCTCCTCCGGCGGAGCGGTTATCATCATGTCCCATCTCGGACGCCCCCAGAAGGTTGATCCCAAATTCTCTCTCAAGCATATCGTCGGAAGGGTTTCCGAGTGCCTCGGAGTTCCGGTCAAGTTCGCTGATGACTGCATGAAGGCTGACGAGCTCGCTGCCGGCCTGAAGCCCGGTGAAGCCCTGCTTCTTGAGAACCTCCGTTTCTACGCCGAAGAGGAAGGCAAACCCCGCGGACTCGCCGAGGATGCTTCCGAGGAGGAGAAGGCCGCTGCCAAGAAGGCTGTAAAGGAAAGCCAGAAAGAGTTCACTGCGAAACTCGCTTCATATGCTGACTGCTACATCAACGACGCTTTCGGTACCGCACACCGCGCACATGCCTCTACCGCCCTCATCGCCAAATATTTCCCGAACGACAAGATGTTCGGCTACCTGATGAAGGCTGAGACCGATGCGGTTGATTACGTCCTCAAGCACGCCGAGAGGCCCCTTACCGCCATCATCGGTGGTTCCAAGGTTTCCTCCAAGCTGGCTGTCCTCAAGAACCTCCTCGGTGTGGTCGACAACCTCATCATCGGTGGCGGAATGGGCTACACCTTCATCAAGTCCCAGGGCGGCCACATCGGTGACTCCCTCCATGAGGATGAGCTGATTCCCGACGCAAGGGAGATCCTCCGCGAGGCAGAGAAGAGGGGCGTAAGGATCGTCCTTTCCGTTGCAACCAAGGCCGGTGATTCCTTCACCAACGATGCCAACACCCAGATAGTGGACATCCACAACATTCCCGATGGCTGGGAGGGCATGGACGCTTCTCCGGCATCCCTGGCCAACTGGAAGAAAGTCATCATGGCTTCCAAGACCATTCTCTGGAATGGTCCCGTAGGTGTGTTCGAGTTCCCGAACTTCGCCCATGGTACCCTCGAGATCGCCAAGGACCTCGCTGAGGCGACTGCGGCAGGTGCATATACCCTCGTAGGCGGTGGCGACTCCGTAGCCGCTGTCACCCAGATGGGTTATGCCGACAAGGTCAGCTACGTTTCCACCGGTGGCGGTGCCCTCCTCGAGGCCATCGAAGGCAAGACCCTTCCCGGTGTCGCCGCTATTCTTGAGTAGGTTCCACTAGATTGCCATGCTGGATTTTCTCTTCGTCAACTGGAACGTCGATCCGGAGATTTTCCGGATCGGGGGCTTTGCGCTCAGATGGTATTCCGTCCTCTTCGTGTCGGGATTCATCTTGGGCTGGTTCATCTTCAGGGGGTTCTTCCGTCGTGAAGGCGTTCCGGAGACGATGCTGGATTCCCTACTTTACACCCTGCTGATCGCTACCATAGTAGGAGCGCGTCTGGGGCACTGCCTTTTCTACCAGCCGGATTATTATTTCGGCAGCTGGAAGGGATTCCTGGAGATATTCATGCCATGGAAAGGCGGGCTGGCCAGCCACGGGGGAGGCATAGCGCTGATCCTCTCGATGTTCTGGTACGCCAAGCATTACGGACGCAAGTACGGGATGGACGGCCTCTGGCTCCTGGACCATCTGGTGATTGCCGCTGCTTTCGCCGCGACCTTCATCAGGCTCGGGAACCTCTTCAACTCGGAAATTTACGGTGACGTGACATCTCTTCCGTGGGGATTCGTCTTCCAGAGGAGGGGAGAGGTCGAGCCGAAGCACCCGACGCAGATTTACGAGGCTCTTACCTATCTGATCATAGGAATCGTCCTCATGTGGGCGTACCGGAAGAAACTTGACAAGATGTACCGCGGATCCTTCTTCGGCATATTCCTGATCCTGTGTTTCGGTATGCGTTTCATCATCGAGTTCATAAAGGAACCGCAGGTCGATTTCGAGAGCAGCATGGCCCTTGACATGGGGCAGTGGCTCAGCATTCCTTTCGTTCTCTTCGGTGCCCTGTGCGTGATTTACGCATATGTGAAAAAGATTCCTGCGAAGCTGGTTCCGCCGGTGCCTCCTACTAAATCGAAAAAGGAACCGACACATTATGCAAAAAGTCTTTCTGAATGACTTGAAGGCATAATAATTGTTGATTTAACATCTTTCCGGGCAAGTATTTCCGGAAAGATGTTTTTCGTTATATTTAGGATGAATTATATGAGAATCGTGAAAAGCCTGGCGGTGATTGCGGCATTGTCTGCCACACTTCCTGCCATGGCCCAGTTCAGGACGGAGCAGAGGCCTGACAGCATCAGAATATACATCCCTGACACCCTTACGCTCGACCTCGGTGAGAACCCCGTGTCCCTTTCCCTGGAGGACGCCATGAAGATTGCCCTTTCAGAGAACATCGCAGTCAAGGTGGCGGACATGGAGATACAGCGCTCCGAATACGCCAAGAAGGGAGCATATGCCGCCCTTTTCCCCCAGGTTGACGGAAGCGCAAGCTACCAGAGGACTATCCGCAAGCAGGTCATGTATATGGACTTCGACATGAGTGAGATGATGGGGGCGTTCCCTGGCGCGGGGACAGGTGATGGTACTGGTGAAGGAGACGGGACCGATGTCGATCCGTCAGCGTCCGGAATGGGCGGGATGGACACCAGCGGAGGTATCGAGGTCGGCCGTTGGAACACCTACAATGCGGGTGTGTCTGCAGTGATGCCCCTGGTGAATGTCCAGTTGTGGAAATCCCTTAAAATCAGCGGACAGGATGTTGAACTGGCTGTCGAGAAAGCCCGTTCTTCGAGGCTGGACATGGTCACCCAGGTGAAGCAGGCCTACTATGGAGTCCTCTTCGCCAAGGAAGCGTTCAACGTTTACAAGGATGTCTATCAGAACGCTCTGGCCAATATGGAGCAGGTCCAGATGAGGTACAACGCCAAGAAGGCGTCAGACCTGGATTTCGTCCGTGCAAAGACCGCGGTGGCCAATGCGATCCCCAACGTTTACAATGCCCAGAATTCGGTAATCCTGGCCCTTTGGCAGCTCAAGGCTGTGATGGGAATCGACCTTGACAAGGAGATTGACGTTGCAGGCAGCCTGAATGATTATTCAGAGCATATGTTCTACGACATCCATCAGCATGACAGCCTCGACCTCTCCGGAAACTCTTCCCTGAGGCAGCTCGCTATCCAGGCTGAGCAGATCGCCCAGACTATCAAGGTGCAGAAGGCTGCATATCTTCCCAGCCTGGCCGGCTCTTTCGCCTACAACATGATGGCTATGACCAACGACTTCGTGTTCCGCGATTACAAATGGTCTCCGTATTCATATGCAGGACTCAGCCTGAACATCCCCATCTTCTCCGGCGGCAAGCGGCTCAATGACGTACGCCAGGCCAAGGTCCAGGCTGCCGAGCTTGACCTCCAGAGGATCAACGCTGAGCGCCAGCTTAAGATAGCGATACGCCAGAGCCTCAACACCATGGAGACCAACATGAAGAGCTATCTGTCGGCGAACGAGGCCGTTGAGGCCGCGCACAAGGCATATGACATCGCCTTCAAGTCCTACAATCTGGGGCGCAGCACCCTTACCGACCTCAATGATGCTCAGCTTGCGCTGACACAGGCTCGGCTGAGCGTGTCCCAGGCTGTTTACAATTTCGTGGTAGCCAAGGCCACCCTGGAGCAGACTATCGGTGCCGATTTCCTGGATGAGAGCGGCAATACGGTGCTGGATGAGCAGTATATGACAAAATGATAATTATGAAAAACTATATGAAATATTTGACTAAGACGCTGCTGGTCGCAGGTGTGCTCGCCCTCGTTGCGGGATGTGGAAATGTCCAGAAGAAAGACCAGGGCGAGAATGCAGCCGCTCCAGTGCAGGCTACCAAGGTGTCAGTGGTTTCGGCCGTGATGCAGGACGTGCCCCAGACTGAGACATATGCTTCAAGTGTCGAGGCATATGCTGTAAACAACATAGTGCCGCAGGGTGGGTCGAGGATCCAGAAGATGTATGTCGATGTGGGCGATTTCGTGTCCCGCGGCCAGGTCCTGGCTGTGATGGACAGGCTCAATCTCGAGCAGTCCAGGATGAAACTCGTCAATGACTCCACGGAATATGCCCGTATCAAGGGGCTCTTCGAGGCCGGGGGAGTTTCGCAATCCGACTTCGAGGCCGTGGAACTCGGCTACAAGGTCAGCAGGACCACATATGAGAATCTCCTCGAGAACACTGTCCTGCGCGCTCCGATCAGCGGAGTCATCACTGCCCGCAATTATGACCGCGGTGACATGTACGCCATGGCACAGCCCATATATGTGCTTCAGCAGGTTACTCCGGTGAAGATCCTGGTAGGCGTTTCTGAGAGCGATTACACCTCCGTCAGGAAGGGACAGGAAGTCTCCATTACCGCTGACGCCTTCCCGGGAAGGACTTTCTCCGGTACGGTCAACCGCCTGTATCCCACGATGGATCCGGCTTCGCACACGTTCAAGGTCGAGGTCCTCGTTCGGAATGCCGACAGGGCGCTCAGGCCGGGCATGTTCGTCAAGGCCGCCATTTCCTTCGGAATGAGGAGGAGCATCGTGCTTCCGGACGTCGCTGTGGTCAAGCAGCTCGGTTCCGGACAGAGGGCTGTCTATATCCTCAACGGGGACGGCACCGTTCGCTCCAGCATTGTGGAACTCGGACGTCATTTCGACACATCATATGAAATCCTTTCGGGAGTGGCCGAGGGAGACCGCGTCGCTGTCCGCGGAAGCTCGAATCTCCGGGATGGGAGCAAGGTCGAGGTCGTAGAGTAAAAACACCGCAAAAGACCTATTCATATGAGCATATATAGAAGTGCAGTTAACAAACCGGTGATGACGACTCTGGTCTTCCTGGCCTTCGTCGTCTTCGGTATCTTCTCGCTCACAAGGACTTCGATAGCGTTGATGCCCGACTTTGACGCGAACATAGTCATGGTCATGTCAACCTATCCCGGGGCGAGTGCATCGGATGTGGAGTCCAACCTGACGAAGGTCCTGGAAAACTCCCTGAACGGAGTTGAACACCTGAAGGACATGACCTCCCGCTCCCAGGAGAACATCAGTATAGTCATCCTCGAATTCGAGTACGGTACGGACATAGACGCGGCATCCAACGATGTCAGGGACAACCTGGACATGGTTGCTCAGACGCTCCCTGACGGAGCGTCGACCCCGTTCCTGATGAAGTTCAGTGCGGATGACATGCCTATCATGATCCTTTCCGCCTCTGCCGAAGAGAGTTTCGCAGGCCTGGACAGGATTCTTGATGACCGCTTTACGACTCCTTTGGCGAGGATCGACGGAGTCGGCTCCATAAATGTGGTGGGTGCTCCAGAGCGGGAAATCCAGATATATTGCGATCCTAACAAGCTTGCGGCATACGGCCTTTCCGTTGCCGGGATTTCCCAGATAATATCGGCCGAGAACCGGAACGTCCCTTCCGGTAACATCGAAATCGGTTCCGAGACCTATTCCCTGCGTGTGGAGAAAGAATTCAATGATCCTTCCGAGATCCTGGATGTGGTTGTCGGACAGAGCGCCGGGAGCGTGGTCCGGCTCAGGGATGTAGCCACCATGGTGGACGGCCCTGCTGAAAGGTATCAGGAATCATACACTGACGGCCGTCAGGCGGCGGTCATTGCCATTACCAAGCAGAAAGGAGCCAACACCGTCAATGTGATCAAGGAGGTGAAGGAGAAGCTGGTATCTATCCAGGACAACCTTCCTCCTGACATCAAGATACACACTGTCATCGACTCTTCCGACAACATCATCAACTCCATCAACTCCCTTCTCAAGACGATCATCATCACCCTTTTGGTCGTCATGCTGGTGGTGTATGTCTTCCTGGGCAGGTGGAGGGCCACCCTCATCATAGTCCTGGCGATCCCGATCTCCCTGATGGGCTCGCTGGTCTATCTTTTCGCGACCCACAACACTCTGAACATCATTTCGATGTCCGCCTTGTCAATCGCGATCGGAATGGTAGTGGACAACTCCATAGTTATCCTCGAGAACATCTCCAAGCACCTGGAAAGGAGGGAGAGGCCTAAGGAAGCCGCAGTCAACGGTACTGCTGAAGTCGCGGGATCCATTATCGGCTCCACAACCACGACCCTCTGCGTCTTCTTGCCGCTTACCATGGTCTCCGGAATGGTCGGTATCATGTTCAAGCAGCTCGGATGGATCGTGAGCATAATCATGATAATCTCCACTACTGCGGCTCTTACCCTTGTTCCGATGATGGCCTCCAGGCTTCTGTCGAGCAAGCCCAAGACCGGTAAGGTCCACAGGATGATCTTCGATCCGATAGAGAAGGCCCTCGAAGGCTTGTCCAACTGGTACTCCCGGATAGTCAACTTCTGCGTAACCCACCGAAAGACCATTTCACTCGGGGCCCTTGTGGTCTTCGCTGTGGTAATGGGATTCATTGCTCCGAACATCAAGACGGGATTTTTCCCGACCATGGACCAGGGGCGTCTGTCAGTGAGCATTTACCTTCCGGTAGGTACCAGCCAGGAGGTCACCGGGCAGTTCGCGCACACCTTGTACGCCAGATTCAAGGAAGAAATCCCTGAGATCCAGGTGTTCGAGTATCGTTACGGCCAGGCTGACTCCGACAACTCATTCGCCAACCTCCAGTCCAACGGTTCATATGTAATCACAATGAACATCAACCTTGGCTCGATGGTGACCAGGAAGCGTTCGACCACGCAGATAGCTGAACTTATCCGTGCCGACCTGGCGGAGTACCCCGAGGTCAAGAAAGCCTTGGTGACTGAGGGAATGGGAGGAGTCGGAGGCGCCGCAACCCTCGCCCTCGAAATCTACGGTTACGACTTCGATGAAACGGACCGTGTCGCTTCGGAAGCTGCGAGCAAGCTTCTGGCGACCGGGAAATTCTCCCAGGTCACCCTCAGCCGCGACGAGTACACTCCTGAGTACCAGGTAGATTTCGACAGGGAGAAACTGGCGCTCAATGGTCTGACTTCCACTACCGCAGCATCCGCATTCAGTGCGGCCATGAGCGGAAGCGTCGGGTCATATTTCCGTGAAGAAGGCGATGAGTACAACATCAGGGTCCGCTATGCCAAACAGTACCGTTCCAGTATCGCTGACATAGAGAACACCATAATCTACAATGCATTCGGGAGTCCTGTCAGGATCAAGGAACTCGGTACTGTGGTAGAGGCCAAGGTACCGCCCACCATCGAGAGGAAGAACAGGGAAAGGTACATTACGGTCAACGGAGTTACTGCCCTGGGAACGTCCATGAGTGACGGAGTGAAGGCGATTGACGGTGTCATCAAGTCCCTGGATATCCCGACAACCATCACCACCGAGATAGGAGGAGACCTGGAGGACCAGAAGGATATGTTCGGCAACCTCTTTACCCTCATGCTGCTCATAGTGATCCTGGTTTACATGGTCATGGCATCCCAGTTCGAGTCCTTCCTCATCCCGTTCGTCATTATGTTCTCCCTTCCTTTCGGACTGGTCGGCGTAATGCTTGGACTCTGGATCACCGGGACAGACCTTAATGTGATGGCCATGGTGGGAATGCTGATCCTTATAGGAATCGTGGTTAACAACGGTATCGTCCTCATCGATTA
>JAEEGL013480022.1_pt1 | contig 22646 bp, 21 predicted proteins | sample 9134231 | NCBI WGS metagenome assembly JAEEGL01 (sample SAMN16246548, study PRJNA631951) | gut metagenome | biome: gut microbiome; feature: rumen; material: fiber-attached | host: Bos | place: Iran: Karaj | collected 2018-10
GGCAGCTCCGGCGAGCCCTTTGCTATCAGCAGACTGTTAAAATGGCAGATGCGGCAAAGAAGTAGAAATTACTTCTACTTGTGTCTGTGCTTGCGCAAGCGCTTTTTACTCTTGTGCGTCGCCATTTTATGTCTCTTTCTTTTCTTACCGCTAGGCATAATAATGATTTGTTAAGGGTTTATTTCTCTTTGACGGCGTTAACGAAACTCTTGGCGGGCTTGAAGGCCGGAATGTCATGAGCGGGGATGGTCATGGTGGTCTTGCGGGTAATGTTGCGGGCGGCCTTCTGGGCGCGGTGCTTGATGATGAAGCTGCCGAAACCACGCAGATAGACGGGGTTGCCGGCGATGATGGAACCCTTTACCACGCTGGTGAATTCTTCGATGACGGCCAGTACCTGGCTCTTTTCAATTCCGGTAGACTTAGCTACTTCGTTTACGATCTCTGCCTTAGTCATAGTTATATTATTTTAAGTTTGGTTATGTGAACCACGTAAAAATCGTGGCAAAAATAGACTTAATTTTTGAAAATTCAAAATGTTAAGTGGAAAAAATGCCCTTTCATGGCTTTGGCACGGAGATTGACCATATATTCCCCCGGGTAATTGTGCCCTTTAAAACTGACAAATTGGCAGAAGAATGAAATTCAACGACCATACCATGCTCCACGCGCCTTCAGGCGTGGAGGTGAATATCATGCCCGTAGTAGGGGAGGCGGCTCCCATCAAGGTGGACCCTTCGGAACTGCCGCCCGTGATTCCGCTGCTGCCTCTGCGCAACGCCGTCATCTTCCCCGGAACGGTGTTCCCGGTGACGGTGGGCCGCGAAAAGTCCATCAAGCTGGTCTCCGAGGCGGAGGAAGGCGACGGCTGGCTGGCCGCCCTGCCCCAGCAGGACGTGTCGGTGGAGGAACCCGCCGAGGCGGACCTCTGCCGTTACGGCACCATCTGCAAGCTCCTCAAGACCCTGGAGATGCCGGACGGCACCGTGACGGCCATCCTGCAGGGCTCCCGCCTTTGCCGCCTGGAAACGGTGGTGGCACTGGAACCTTACATGACCGCCCGGGTGCAGTATCTGGACGAATCCGTCCCGGAGGATGTGGACGAAAGGGAACTCCGCGTCCTGGCGGAAAGCCTCAAGGAAAAGGCTTCCATGGTCATCAAGGCCTCTTCCTTCGCCCCCAAGGAAGCCATCGGCGCGCTCCGCAGCATCGACAATTTCCATTTCCTGGTGAACTTTATCGCCACCACCATCGAGGTGGAGAATTTTGGCGAGCGGACGGCGCTCCTCCCCATCCTCGACATCCACGAAAGGGGCCTGGCGCTCCTCAAGGTGCTGGACACCCAGACGCAGCTCCTGCAGATCAAGCAGGAGATTAACCAGAAGGTGAAGACGGATATTGACCAGCAGCAGCGCGAATACTACCTGAACAACCAGCTCCGCACCATCCAGGAGGAACTGGGCATGGACGAAGGGGAGGAATTCGAAAAGATGCGCCGCCGGGCCGACGAAAAGAAATGGTCCAAGGAAGTGCGGGCCATCTTCGACAAGGAGATGGCGCGGCTGGAGAAGTTCAATCCTTCCTCGCCGGACTACAGCATCCAGCTGGGCTACATCCAGTTCATGCTAGACCTCCCGTGGGGGGAGATGTCGGACGACAACCTGGACCTTAAGCATGCGCAGGAGGTGCTGGACGAAGACCATTTCGGGCTGGACAGCGTGAAAGACCGCATCATCGAGTACCTGGCCGTGCTGAAGTTAAAGGGCAACATGCGTTCGCCCATCCTCTGCCTGTGGGGCCCTCCCGGGGTGGGAAAGACCTCGCTCGGCAAGAGCGTCGCCCGCGCGCTCGGGCGCAAGTACCTCCGTATTTCGCTGGGCGGCATGCATGACGAGGCAGAAATCCGCGGCCACCGGAAAACCTACGTGGGCGCCCTTCCGGGGCGTATCCTCAGCGGCATCCAGCGGGCCGGCACTTCCAATCCGGTGATTGTGCTGGACGAGATAGACAAGCTGGCATCAGACTTCAAGGGAGACCCTTCCAGCGCGCTGCTGGAGGCCCTGGACCCGGAGCAGAACAATACCTTCCACGACAATTACCTGGACATTGACTACGACCTTTCCAATGTGCTGTTCATCACCACGGCCAACGGGATCGGGACCATCCAGCCGGCCCTCAAGGACCGCATGGAGATGATCAACGTCTCCGGCTACCTGGCGGAAGAGAAGCTGCAGATTGCGCATAAGTATCTGGTACCCAAGCAGCTCACCGAACATGGCCTGCGGGCCGACGAGCTGTCTTTCTCGGACGAAGCGCTGGAGCAGATTATTGACCGCTACACGCATGAGAGCGGCGTCCGCGGCCTGGAAAAGCAGATTGCCAAGGTGGCCCGCGTGACGGCCAAGAAGATGGCGCTGGGGGAGGAGTTCCCCAAGCTCATCCTCCCGGAACACCTGAAGGAGTACCTGGGCCTTCCCACGGCTTTCCATGACGATGTGGCCGGGAACGAAGGCGTGGGCGTAGTCACAGGCCTCGCCTGGACGGAGATGGGCGGAGAAATCCTCTTCGTGGAGAGCCAGGTATCGTCCGGAAAGGGGAACCTGTCCATGACAGGGAACCTCGGTGACGTGATGAAGGAAAGCGCGCAGATAGCCTGGCAGTATATCAAGGCGCATCCGGGCCTTGCCGGCACCACCACGGAGGAATTCATGGCCCGGGACATCCACCTGCACGTGCCGGAAGGCGCCGTGCCCAAGGACGGTCCTTCGGCCGGCATTACCATGGTGTCGTCCATGGTGTCGGCCCTCCGCGGCCAGGCGCCCCGCAAGGGGGTGGCCATGACGGGCGAGATGACCCTCCGCGGCCGCGTGCTGCCGGTGGGCGGCATCAAGGAGAAGATCCTGGCCGCCAAACGCGCAGGGGTGAATACCATCGTCATTTCCGAAGAAAACAGAAAAGATGTGGAGGACATCAAGGATATTTACATAAAAGGTCTTATCTTTGTCTATGTGAATACCATCGACGATGTCATCAACTATCTTTTTTAGCCTTACGGCAAATCTGGCTCCCGCCGCCCTGCTTCAGGGCGGCCGGCCGGAGGCCGCGGGGGATAATAGGGGGCAGAGCCCCCTCGAACAACAGTTTGCGCGGAGGGTATGGAGGTTAGGATAGAACAAACTTGGAAAGACGCGCTGGCGCCGGAGTTCGGGAAACCGTACTTTGCGTCTCTGGTGCGTTTCCTGCATGAAAGGAAGGCTTCCGGTGCCATCCTCTATCCCCCTGGGGGACAGATCTTCCATGCCTTTGAACTCACTCCGGTTCCGGCGGTGAAAGTGGTCATCCTGGGGCAGGACCCTTACCATAACCCCGGGGAGGCCATGGGGCTGTCTTTCTCCGTGCCGGACGGGGTGCGCATGCCGCCCTCGCTCCGGAATATTTTCTCGGAGATTGAGCAGGACCTCGGTATCCGCATGAGCGGCCGCACCAACCTGGAGCCCTGGGCGCGGCAGGGGGTGCTGCTGCTGAACAGCATCCTCACGGTGGAGGCCGGGCAGGCCGCCTCGCACCGGGGCATCGGCTGGCAGGAATTCACGGATGCAGTCATCCGCTATCTGTCGGACCATCGGCAGGGCATCGTGTTCCTCCTCTGGGGCAATTTCGCCAAGGCCAAGGCTTCGCTCATAGACACCTCCCGGCACCATGTGCTCACGGCTGCCCATCCCTCGCCCCTGGCGGGAGGCGCCTTCTTTGGCTGCCGGCATTTTTCCAAGACGAATCAAATACTTCAATCTGAGGGGCTTACGCCCATCGACTGGCAATTATGAAACATATCGCACTCTTCCCCGGATCCTTCGACCCCTTCACCGCCGGACACCTGAACATCCTCAAACGGGCGCTCACCATGTTCGACGAAGTGGTGGTGGCCGTGGGCATCAACCAGGACAAAAGGGGCTTCTTCTCCATGGAAAAGCGCCTGGACATCATCCGGCAGGCCACGGCGGGGCTGCCCGGGGTCTCCGTCATCCAGTACGACAACCTCACCATCGACACCTGCCGGGAGCGGGGCATCCGCCATATCGTGCGGGGCGTCAGGAACATGATTGACTTCGAGACGGAGCGTTCCATTGCAGATGCCAACCGCCGCCTGGCTCCGGACATCGAGACCATCATCATCCCCACGGCGCAGGAGTTCGCCCATATCAGTTCTTCGGCCGTCCGGGATATCCTCAAGCACGGCGGGGACTATTCCGCCTTCATTCCGGAGGGGGTTACGCTATGAGAAAGCTAGTCATGAGCCTTCTGGCCTGCCTGGCGGGGCTGGTCCTCCATGCCCAGGAGCCCTATCCGGAGCTCGGGGCCAAGCTGGAGGAGTACTTTACGGCGCTGGCAGGGGAGAGCGCCGATGTGCAAAGCGCTGAATGTGACTTCCTTATCCGGGAATGCCAGGATTCCCTGGTGCGCCAGTTCGTCACGCTCAAGATTTATAGCCATTACCTCAATTCCCAGATTATGGGGGACGATGCCGTGGCGGTGCATATTGCCGATGAATGGCTGCTGTCGGGGAAGGTGAAGATGCTCTCTTCCATGGACCTCATGAACGCCCGGATCTTTGCCGAATTCAACCGCCATTCGCTCATCGGGCAGCCGGCGCCGGTGCTCTCGCTCCTGTCCCCGTCCGGGGAGAAGGTGCGGATGCCCGCCCGGGACGGCTATTCGGTGCTGTATTTCTACGACATATCCTGTTCCACTTGTAAACTGGAAACCCCGCGCCTTAAGGAACTGATTGCTGCAGAGGAGTTTCCGGTGAACTGGTTCGCCATTTACACGGGGAACGATGCCGCCGCGTGGGAAACTTACCGCGCTTCATTCCCCGGGGTGACGCACCTCTGGGACCCGGAGGTGGATTCGGACTGGCAGCGGCAGTACGGAGTGCTCCAGACCCCGAAAATGTTCCTGGTGGGCCCCACGGGCCAGATCCTCGGCCGCGGGCTGGATACCCCGGCGCTCAAGATCCTGCTAGACAAAGAGTTCGACACGGAAACCTACACCTACGGGGAACCGTCCCGCATGGCACGCTATGACCAGCTTTTCGGGGCCTACGGGGATTCGCTAGAGGTGTCGGATGTGCTGGACGTGGCTGCCTACATGGCGGCGCGGACCTTCGGGGAGGGCGACGTGAACTCGTTCAAGCAGATATTCGGAGACCTTCTCTATTATATCTCGTCCAAGCGGACGCCGGTGTTCCGCGATGCGGCCATTCCCTTTGTGGAAAAGTACATCGAACTGCCGGAGGTGTGGAATACCGACATGGACCGCGCGCAGGTGACTTCGCTGGGCAGTATGCTGAAAGAACTGGCCGCCCGCACGCCGGTCGGGTTCCCGGTGCCGGACCTGCAGGTCCACGGGACGCTCCGCCGGAGAGGCTGCCTGTTCCGTAAGCCGGAGAAGGAGGGCGTTTTCCCGCTGCGGGGGCTCAAGGGCCGTCCGGGCTACGTGGTGTTCTACACCGGCGGCTGCAGCACCTGCAAGGATACCCTGGCCGCGGTGGATGCGCTGGTGAAGGCTAATTCCCGCGCACGGGTGCTTCTGGTGGACATGGACGCGGTCATGACGGACCATCCGGACGAGGCCGCCGTGCTGCTGGATACCTTCGACCTCAGCGCCCTGCCGTTTGTCCTGGAGTTGGACCGGGAGGGCGTGGTGCAGGGCCGTTACTTGCAGTTGTAATCTTTTTCGTATCTTTGTGGTCGATTGTCTTATGGCCCGAAGAAAGAAAATCCCCGGCGTAGATCCGGAATACCTGGAAAAGCAGAAGCAGATGCTTCTGCGCCGCCACCGGCATGTGCTGCTGTTCAACGAGGCGGAAATGGGGGCCATCGACGAGTATTGCGCCCGTTTCAAGGTGCACAGCCGCTCGGCCCTGTTCCGGGAAGCCATCATGGACAAAGTGCTCAGCGAACTGGAAGAAAATCATCCCACCTTGTTTTGATTCCGAAATAATTCGTATCTTTGCAACCCCGAATTGAACTGTGGTGTAATGGTAGCACTAGGGATTTTGGTTCCCTCAGTCAGCGTTCGAATCGCTGCAGTTCAACAAGAAAAGCTCCGAGTCATCGGAGCTTTTCTTGTTGAACCATCCGCCAACGTTGCCCCCACCCGAAACCCCTCCCCTCGGGGGAGGGACTTGATGCCATTCGGATTCGGGGCTTTTCTTGTTGAACCATCCGCCAACGTTGCCCCCACCCGAAACCCCTCCCCTCGGGGAGGGACTTGATGGGCTCGTGCACCGTGGGGGCGGTTTTCGTGCACGGGCGGGTTAGCGGACCACCAGGCGGTGGATGCGGCGGGGGATGGAGGCGAGGATTTCGTAGGGGATGGTGCCCAGGATGCCGGCCAGTTCGGAGACGGTGGGGTCTTTCCCGAAGACGGTGACCGTGTCTCCCACGGCGGCGGGGACGCCGGTAACGTCCAGCATGCACATGTCCATGCAGATATTGCCGATGGTGGGGACGCGGTGGCCGTTGAGGGAGAACGAGGCGGCGCCGCGGCCCAGGTGCCGGTCGATGCCGTCTGCATAGCCCACCGGGATGGTGGCGATGCGGGTGCCTTCCGAAGCCTTGCCCCAGCGGCCGTAGCCGATGGTTTCACCCGCGGTCAATTCCTTGATTTGTAGAATCTTGCACTTGAGCGACGCCACCGGGGAGAGCTCCTTGCCGGGGAGGGCGCTGATGCCGTAGACCCCTATGCCCAGCCGCACCATGTCCATCTGGAACTGGGGGAAGCGCTCGATGCCGGCCGAATTGAGCAGGTGCCGCATGGGCTGGTAGCCGATGGCGCCGGAAAGCGTTTCGTATCCCTTCGTGAACAACTTCACTTGACCCAGTGTAAACGCGTCTTGTTCAGGGTCTTCCGCTACGCAAAGATGGGAAAAGACGCCCTTGACGCGCACTTCCGGCGTCTGCTTCAGGTACTCGGTGAGGGCCGGCAGTTCCGAAGGCATGAAACCGAGCCGGTGCATGCCCGTGTCCAGTTTGATGTGGACTGGATAGTCCTTGAGCCCCTGTTCCCGCAGCACTTCCACCAGCCTTTGCAGCGAATAGAGGTTGGGGATGGAGGGCTCCATGCGCGTTTCGATGATTTCCGGGTAGAAGTCCGTTCCGGCGGTGAGCACCAGGATGGGCAGGGAAATACCGTTCCGGCGCAGTTCCAGGCCTTCCACGGGGTAGGCCACGGCCAGATAGTCCGCTCCCGCCCGCTGCATCATGGCGGCGAACTCCACGGCGCCGTGGCCGTAGGCGTTGGCCTTCACCAGCACCAGCAGTTTGGTTCCGGGTTCCAGCAGGGAACGGAAATAGCGGTAATTCTCTACGGCGGCCTTCAGGTTGAGCTCCAGCCTGGAGAAATCTTCCTCAATTCTGCGCATATCTTCGAATAATCATGCAAAATTAACATTTCCCGCTGACAAATTGCCATAAAAATTGTATTTTTGTAGGAAGGGCACGATAACCGGTTTGCCCCGCCTGTTTAAAAATTGAAACTATGTCTACATCCGCCATTTGGATCCTGATGATTGTGGTGATGGTGCTCAGCATGCTGGTGCAGAACCGGCTGCAGAGCCGTTTTGCCAAGTACAGTGAAGCCCCGCTGGGCCTGAGCGGGGCAGAGGTTGCCAGCCGCATGCTGCTGGCCCACGGCATCCGGGATGTCCAGATTGTCTCCATTCCGGGAAAGCTCACGGACCATTATGACCCCACAACCCGGACCGTCAACTTGAGTGAGGAAGTCTATTTCGGCAAATCCGTTGCCGCGGCCGCCGTGGCCGCCCACGAGTGCGGGCATGTGATCCAGCATGTCCAGGGCTATGCTCCGCTCAAGCTCCGGACGCTGCTGGTGCCGGTTGTGAACTTCTCTAACAATATTGTTTCGTGGGTACTTCTGGCGGGCGTTCTTTTCATTAATGTATTCCCGCAACTGCTCTGGGTGGGGGTGGCGCTCTTCGCCCTGTCCACCTTTTTCAGTTTTGTAACTTTGCCCGTGGAACTCAACGCCAGTTCCCGCGCCGTGGGCTGGCTGGACGGCGCCGGCATTGTCAATTACGAGACCAAACCCATGGCCAAAGACGCCCTCAAGTGGGCGGCATACACCTATGTGGTGGCCGCTATTGGCTCGCTGGCCACGCTCCTCTATTATATATCCATTGCCGGGAGGAGAAGATAGTCCTTCCGGCAGCAGGTTCTATTTTTGAAACATTTCCCCTCCTGAGGGGCACGGGAGGCCCTTTTGGGCCGTCAGAGCATGAGTCCGGCCTTTACTTTTGTTACTGCTTCTTCCCCCTTTAGTTGACGAAGGATGGCCAGGCCGAAGTTGACGGCATGGCCGGCGCCACGTCCTGTGATGAGGTTTCCGTCCGTCACCGTGCTTTCCGGGGTGAAGACAGCCCCTTGGGCAAGGAGGCTTTCCTCGAAGCCGTCAAAGCAGGTGAAGCGTTTGCCCTGAAGGCCGGGGAGCTGCGATACCACCAGGCCCGGGGCTGCGCAGATGGCCGCCACCGTCCCGCCGCGGGACCAGTGGTCCTGGAGGATCTCCATGAGCTCCGCATGCTCCGCCAGGTGACGGCTGCCGGGCATCCCGCCCGGGAAAATCATCACGTCTTCCGGGCCCGTTCCGGGTTCCATCACTTCCAGGTTGTCCCAGTTGATGTCTGCGAGCACCTGCTGCCCGTGGGAACTTTCCACCATATAGTCTTCGTTGATGGATACGGTGAGTACTTCTACGCCTCCCCGGAGGAGGACGTCCCTAGTGGCCAGGGCTTCCATATCCTCGAAGCCGTTCGCCAGAAAAATGTGGACACCTTTCATGATATACTTATTTGTCTTTCAATTGTTTTACCGCTTTGACCTAAAGAATTGCAGCATGAGTGACGAGCATTCTTCCGAAAGGACCGAGGAAGCAACCTCCGTGCGGGGATGCAGGAGGGAGGGGGTGAACAGGGAGTAGCCCCGCCTGGGGTCCGGCGCGCCGTAGACAATCCGCCCTATCTGCGACCAGGCCAGGGCGCCCGCACACATGGGGCAGGGCTCTACGGTTACATACAAGGTGCAGTCATTCAGGTATTTGCCTCCCATGGCCTCTGTGGCGGCGGTGATGGCCAGCATTTCTGCATGGGCGGTGGTGTCCCGCAGCCTTTCCGTCATGTTGTGGCCCCGGCCGATGATGCGGCCTTTCCACACCACCACGGCGCCGATGGGAACTTCCCCGGCCACGGCGGCCAGCTGCGCCTCCCGCAGCGCCTCGCGCATGAATCTTTCATCGGTCTCCATGGTGCAAAGATAAGTATTTTTCGGCTTTTTTAAGACGGGAATATTTTGTACCTTTGCAGGGTATTAAAGGAAGGCAGAATGAAAATCACCAAGGCGGAGTTTGCAGGCAGTTCGGCACGCGTGGGACAGGAGTCCCGTCGGCGCTTGCCGGAGTTCGCCTTTATCGGCCGGAGCAACGTGGGAAAAAGCTCGCTCATCAACATGCTCACCGGCAACAGCAAGCTGGCCAAAACCTCCCAAACGCCGGGTAAAACCCAGCTGGTCAATCATTTCCTCATCAACGACAGCTGGTACCTGGTAGACCTTCCCGGCTATGGCTTCGCCCGCCTTCCGGACCGGGAGCGGGCCCGCTTGCGCCACATCATCTGGGACTATATCAACCGCTCGGAAGACCTTGTGATGCTCATGGTCCTCCTGGACAGCCGCCATCCCCTGCAGGAGACGGACCGCCGCTTCATTGCGGAACTCGGGGAAAAAGGCATCCCCTTCGGCATCATCTTCACCAAGGCGGACAAGCAGGGGGGAGACAACCTGGAACGCCAGATCCTGGAAATCAAGGGAAAACTCCTGGAAGAGTGGGACGAACTTCCGCCCTGCTTCGTGTCTTCCTCGGTCCGCGGCACGGGCCGGGAAGAAATCCTCACGTACCTGGAAACTATCTTGAAAACGCTATGATAAACGATGTCCACAAGCACCGGATGGTGCTTTTCACTTGTGACGCTTCCCGTTATTTTGCGGAAAAAGTAGTGGCGGCCATGAACCGCATCAAACCGGAAGGAGACCCGGAAATCACCCTGGGCCCCCTGGAAATCACCCATTTCAGCGACGGCGAGTTCCAGCCCTCCTACCAGGAGAGCGTACGCGGTGCCACCTGTTTCATCATCCAGTCCACCTTCCCGTCCACGGACAACCTCATGGAACTGCTGCTGGCCATCGACGCCGCCAAGCGGGCATCGGCCAACAAGGTCATCGCCGTCATCCCGTACTACGGCTGGGCGCGGCAGGACCGCAAGGACAAGCCGCGCGTGTCCATCGGCGCCAAGCTGGTGGCCAACATGCTCAAGGTGGCCGGCACGGACGCCCTCATGACCTGCGACCTGCATGCAGACCAGATCCAGGGCTTCTTCGACTTCCCGGTGAACCACCTCTATGCCAGCTATGACTTCCTGTTCATCCTCAAGAAACTCCAGCGGCAGTTCAAGGACACCCTTACCATCGCCGCGCCGGACATGGGCGGCGCCAAACGGGCCAACGCCTATGCCAAATACCTGCACACCCCGGTGGTCATCTGCCACAAGACGCGCGCCCGGGCCAACGTGGTGGAGCGCATCGTCCCCATCGGAGACGTGGAAGGCCGGGACATTGTCATCATTGACGATATCATCGACACAGCCGGCACCCTCACGGAGGCGGCCAACGAACTCATCAAGCGCGGCGCCCACAGCGTGCGGGCCTTCGCCACCCATGCCGTCCTCTCCGGGCCGGCCTACGAGCGCATCGACGCATCGGCCCTCACGGAAGTGTACGTGACGGATACCATTCCGCTGGATCCCAAGCAGGCACACCTCCAGAGCAAGATCCACGTGGTCTCGCTGGCGGAAACCTTCGCCCGCATGATCCTCCGGGTCTATAACTACGAGCCCATCTCGTCGGAATTCCCTCTGTAAGCAACTGATTCTCAAGCATGAAAACCCTTCTTGCCGCCATCCTCTTCGTGGGTCTCGCCGTGCTGCTGCTCGGGGTGAACATCTTCTTTTTCCACCGTCCTTTCCCGGACGGGGAAATCTCCACGAATCCTGAGATGCGCAAGCGGGGCATCAAGTGCGCCAAGGAGGAAGAACTGGAAATGCTGGCCGCGCAAAAAGGAAAGAAGGTCTGCAGCGGGGAGTATTCAGACGCCTGCGCCTCCTGTTCGCTCTTTACCAAGGAATGAAAAAGTTCGCTCGCGTACTGGGGAAGACGGCGGCGGCGCTGCTGCTGGTCCTGACGATGGTGCTGCTCTCCACCAGCGTGAGCCCGGTGTACCGTTTCCCGGCGCCGGCACCCTTCAGCGGGCCGGACATTTACAATCCCTACGCCGCCCTGGACACAGCCCTGGGCTGGAAGCGGGCCAATTTCCACACCCATACGCGGGTGAAAGGGCCTTTCCCGCCCAACGAATGCGAAGCCTGGCCGGAGGAGACCTGGGAGGCCTATGAGTCCCTGGGCTACGACATTGTAACCTTCTCCAACCACAACGAGCTCACGGAGCACCCCTTCGACCCTTCGCTGCAGGTGAACGTGTACGAGCAGGGCTACAGCCCCTTCAAGTTCCACAAGCTGGTTTTCGGCAGCGAGTCCGTCATCCATTACGACCCGCTGCTGCCGGTGCTGGTTTCCCAGAAGCAGTTCCAGCTGGATTACCTGGGAAAGGGTTCGGACCTCATCCAGATCAACCATCCCTACCGTACCGTCGGCCTCGGGAAAAAGGAGCTGGAGGCCCTTTCCGGCTACGAACTCATGGAGCTGGACACCAGCATCAGCACGGAAAACGAGTACTGGGACTGGGCGCTCAGCGCCGGGCACTACAGCTTCGGCCTCGCCAATGACGACCTCCACCATGCCCGGGTACCCGGGCTCATCGGCATCCGCTGCAATTTCCTCTGCACGCCCTCGGGGCGGTACGAGGACCTTCTGGAGACCCTCCGCAGCGGCTGCTTTTACGCCATGCGGGTGCCGGACTACGGCCACGGAGACTGGGCGGAAAAGCGGGAAAAGAACCGGGAACTGCCGTTTGTCAAAACCATCGGCCTGGAGGGCAATATAGTCTATATGACCCTTTCGGCGCCGGCCGACAGCATCCGGGTAACCGGGCAGGACCATGCCACCCTTGGCCTGCAGGAGCATACGGACCACATCCGTTATGCCATGGGGCCGGACGAGCCCTACGCCCGCCTCACCGCCTTTTTCCCGGACGGCGCCGTCATTTATTCCAACCCGTTCGCCCGTTACGATTCAAGGGATCAGGACAGTCCTTTCGACCCTTCCCACCTGCCGCTGGACCGGCCGCGGACCGTCCTCTGGAACCTTCTCCTGATGCTCCTTTTCGCCGGTACGGTCTATCTTTTCGTCAAACTGTTCGGGAAATATGGCAAGAAAGCGTGAAGCCCGCCTGAGCACCTATAGCCTGCTGCTGGCGGTGTACACGCTGGCGGCCTTCCACGTGCCTTTTTTCACGCATGCCGCGGCCTGCATGGAAGGAGGCTTCAACGGGGTGCTTCTCACGGTCATGGGCGTGGTGGTGCTGCTGGGGCTGGATTTCCTGCTGTACTATGTGCTGGTGTGGTGCTTCCGCCTGGTGGGGAAATGCCTGGTGGCGTTCACCCTCATCGGGGACGCCGTCATGCTCTATTTCGTGAACGACTACCAGGTGCTGGTCACGGACGAAATGATGGGCAACGTCATCAACACGCAGTACTCGGAGGCTTCGGGCTTCTTCTCCTTCTCGTTCGTGCTGTATGTGCTCCTCCTCGGCGTCCTTCCTTCGGTCTATGTCTTTGTGAGAAAGCTGGATTACGGCTCCTGGAAGCGCTTTCTCGGGAGCGTGGGCATCACCCTCGCCGCCATGCTGGCCGTGGTGTTCGGCAACATGAAGAACTGGCCGTGGGTAGACCGCAACTCCACGGAACTGGGGAGCCTCATCGCTCCCTGGTCCTACATCGTCAATACTTTCCGGTATTTCGATGCGCAGAAGAAGGCATCCGTGAAGGAGATTCCGCTGCCGGACGTGACGGCCGCTACCGGGAGCCCGGATATCTGTGTGCTCATGATCGGCGAATCGGCCCGGAGAGACCATTTTTCCCTGTACGGCTATGGGAAAGAGACCAATCCCTATACTTCCAAAGACAGCGTAACCGCCTTGGTGGCAGATGCTTCCGCCACTTATACGGCGGCCGGCGTGCGGGCCATCCTGGAACCCACGGAAACCCGGGAACTGCACGAGATCCTTCCCAACTACCTCCTCCGCAGCGGGGTGGACGTGATCTGGCGCACCAGCAACTGGGGCGAGCCGCCGGTCCATACGGAAAAATACTACCGCATGCAGGACCTCCGGGAAAGGTATCCGGAAGCGGACGGCCGCTACGACGGCCTCCTGCTGGAAGGTCTGAGGGAAGAGATGGAGGCCAGTCCCGGCAAACTGCTGGTGGTCATTCACGGCTACACCAATCACGGTCCGGCCTACAATACCAACTATCCTCCAGAATTTGAGGTATTTACACCGGTCTGCAACACGGTGGAGATGGCCAAGGTGGAGCGGGAGGAACTCCTGAACGCCTACGACAACAGCATTGTGTACACAGACTTTCTCATCCACAGCGTTATAGAGACGCTCCGGAGCATTCCCGGCCGCCGGGGCTGTGTGCTCTATGTGTCGGACCATGGGGAGTCCCTGGGAGAGAACAACCTCTATATGCACGGCGTTCCCCTCGCCATGGCCCCCCGGGAGCAGCTGGAAATCCCCTTCCTGGTGTGGACTTCGGACCCTTCCCTCCGGGTGAAACCCCTGGAAAAGGTGGGCCAGCACCATGTTTTCCACAGCGTTTTGCGTTTCTTCGGCCTGGAAAGCCCCGCTTTTGACGAAGAAAAGTGTATCTTTGCAGAAAATTAAGGATTTATGGCATTAGTAGCGATTGTCGGTAGACCCAATGTCGGGAAATCGACCCTGTTCAACCGCCTGGTGGGCATGCGCCAGGCCATCGTGGACGAGACGGCCGGTGTTACGCGTGACCGTCATTACGGCAAATGCGAGTGGTGCGGCCGCGAATTCTCCGTGGTGGACACGGGCGGCTACACCTCCAATTCGGACGATGTCTTCGAAGACGCCATCCGCCGCCAGGTGGCCATCGCCATCGAAGAGGCGGACGTGGTGCTGTTCCTCTGCGAGGCGGCCACCGGCATCACGGACTACGACGCGGAGATTGCAGATCTGCTGCGCCGGAGCAAGAAACCGGTGGTGCTCTGCGTGAACAAGGTGGACAGCGGGGAAAAGATGTACGATGCCTTCGACTTCTACGCCCTGGGCCTCGGGGAGGTCTGGAGCATCTCCGCGGCCAACGGTTCCGGCACCGGAGACCTCCTGGACGAGATTGTGAAGGTGCTGCCGGAAGACAGCGCGGCGGAGGACGACCATGCGGACCTCCCGCACATTGCCATCGTGGGGCGCCCCAACGTGGGCAAATCGTCCCTCACCAACGCCCTCCTCGGGGAGGAAAGGAACATTGTGACGCCGGTCGCCGGCACCACGCGGGATTCCATCTCCACCTATTACAATAAATTCGGGCACGAGTTTGTGCTGGTGGATACCGCCGGCATGCGCAAGCGCGGCAAGGTCACCGAAGACCTGGAGTTCTACTCCGTCCTCCGGGCCATGCGCACCATCGAGCACTCAGACGTCTGCATCCTCATGATCGACGCCAACCTGGGCATGGAGGCGCAGGACATGAACATCTTCAACATCATCCAGAAAAACCGCAAGGGCTGCGTGGTGGTGGTGAACAAATGGGACCTTTTCGAGAAGGACGTGAACACCATGCGGGACTATACGGAAGCCCTCAAGGAACGTCTGGCCCCGTTCAACGACATCCCCATCATCTTCACGTCGGTCCTGAACAAGCAGCGCATCCTGGACGTCCTGGACGCCGCCGCCCGCGTGGCCGCCAACATGTCCCGCAAGATTCCCACCTCGCAGCTCAACGATGCCATGCTGCCGGAAATCGAGAATTATCCGCCGCCCGCATGGAAGGGCAAGTATATCAAAATCAAGTACGTAACCCAGCTTCCCACCCGCACTCCGCAGTTCGCCTTCTTCTGCAACCTGCCCCAGTGGGTGAAAGACCCCTACAAGCGCTTCCTGGAGAACAAGCTCCGCGAGCACTTCGACTTTGAAGGCTGCCCCATCCAGGTATATACCAGAGCCAAATAGCCTGTCGGGATACCCTTTTTCTGCAGCATTTGCCCGTACAGGGTCGCGAAGCGACGCGGAAGAAAAAGGGTATCCCGACGGCATAAATAGTCAAGCGATATGTTCGATGCAAAAAAAGTGAAGGACGCATGCGTCCAGTGGATCAGGGACTGGTTCGAGGAAAACGGTCCCGGTTGCAATGCCGTACTGGGCATTTCCGGCGGCAAGGACAGCAGCGTCTGTGCCGCCCTCTGCGTGGAAGCCCTGGGGGTGGACCGCGTGATAGGCGTCACCATGCCCAACGGCGTCCAGCCGGACATTGACGATTCCATCCGCCTCATCAACCACTTGGGTATCAGGCGGTACAATGTGAATATCGGGGAGAGCTTCACCGCCCTCATGCAGGAGGTGGAGGCGGCCCTGGGCCACCCGGCCAGCGACCAGACCCGTATCAACATGGCCCCGCGCCTAAGGATGACGGCCGTCTATGCCGTCTCCCAGAGCAACAACGGCCGCGTGGTGAACACCTGCAACCTCTCGGAGGACTGGGTGGGCTACAGCACCCGCTGGGGCGATGCCGCCGGAGACTTTTCGCCCCTCGGAGGCCTCACCGTGCAGGAAGTGGTGGCGGTGGGCCTGGAGCTCGGGCTGCCGGTGGACCTGGTGAAGAAAACGCCCTCGGACGGCCTCTGCGGCAAGACGGACGAAGACAACCTGGGCTTCACCTACGCGGTCCTGGACCACTACATCCGCACCGGGGAATGCGAAGACCCGGAGGCCAAGGCGCTCATCGACCGCAAGCACCGCATGAACCTTTTCAAGCTCAAGCCCATCCCGCACTTCGAGCCGTAAAAAAAACAGCGGATCCGTGGAAGTTTTTCCACGGATTTTTTGTTATATTTGTAGGACTATGACAGAGAGGCATTTCATAGACCTTCTGGAGTTGCAGAACCGAATCAAGACGGAGATTGCGGCGGCTTTTCCGGGCCGCTGCTGGGTCAAGGCGGAGATTGCCTCGTGGAGCCCCCGCGCCAACGGCCATTGCTATCTCAGCCTCACCCAGAGCCTCGGCGGCAAGCCCGTGGCGGAATCACGGGCCATGATCTGGAAATGGCATTTTCCCCAGCTCGTCCGCTTCTTCCGGGACACCACCGGCCAGGAGCTCCGGGCCGGCATCACCGTGCTGGTGCGCGTGCAGGTGAGCTTCAGCGAACTGTACGGCGTCTCCCTTTTCATTGACGACATAGACCCGGCCTTCACCCTCGGGGAACAGGCCCTGGCGCGGAAGCAGGCCATCGAACGCCTGCAGAAAGACGGTTACATGGAACTGCAGCGGGAACTGGCCCTGCCGGAGGTGCCGTACCGCCTGGCCGTCATCACCTCCCGCACCGCCGCCGGGTACGAAGATTTCCGGAAGCACCTCATGCAGAACCCGGAGGGCTATGTCTTCCGCCTGGACCTCTATGAGGCCCTCATGCAGGGAGACCAGGCCCCCGCCTCCATCATGGCCGCCCTCCAGGAAGCCTCGGAGCAGCCCTACGACGCTCTTCTCCTCCTTCGCGGCGGCGGCAGTGAACTGGACCTCAATTGTTTTGACGATTATCACCTGGCCGTCGCTATCGCCACCTGCCCCATCCCGGTGGTCACCGCCATCGGCCATCAGAAAGACATCCATATCGCAGACCTGGTGGCGCATGCCTCCGTCAAGACCCCTACGGCCCTCGCAGACCTTTTCCTGGACGCCTATCGGGAGCAGGACGAAAGGATGGACCGCCTGGCCCAGCGGACAGCCGCCGCCGCCCGCAGCCGGGAAAACGCGGAGGAGCTCCGCCTGCAGGGTGCAGACGCCGCCATCCGCCGCGCCGTCCAGCGCCGCCTGGGGGACATGGAAATGGCCCTGCAGCGCAGCCTGGGCCGCATTTCAAGGGGGCTTTTGGGCAAATACGGAGAAGTGGCCCGCCTGGCGGACAACGCCGCCCACCGCCTCCGTTTCGCCGCCTCGGCCCGGGTGGGGGAAGAGGTGTCCCGCATCGCCCTCAAGGAGGCCCTCATCAAGGCGTCGGACCCGCGGAGCATCCTCGCCCTCGGCTACGTCCTCGTTACCGGCAAGGACAACAAGGTGCTCAAGACCGTGGAGCACGTGGACCGCGGAGACCGCATCGGGGTGCGTTTCACGGACGGTTCGCTCCTCGCGCGGGTGGACGAGGTCTACAGGGACAAACTGGACAATGACAAGATAAACATAGCCTGATATGCCCAAATTCGATTATGCAAAGGCCATCGCCGAACTGGAAGAGATAGCCGCCAAAGTGGAGGATCCGGCCACCCGGCTGGACGACATTGAAGCCCTGGTGGGCCGCAGCCGGGAACTGCTCAGGCAGTGCCGGGACTATCTGCGGAGCGTGAAGGAGAAGATCGACAGCCTGGACAAGGAATAGTGGAATAAAAGTCTGAAGTCCCTCCCCCGAGGGGAGGGGTTTCGGGTGGGGGTAACGTTAAACATTTTATTTTCATGAAATGAAGAAAATCTACCAGACAGACCCTTGGCTCATGCCCTTCAAAGACGCCATCGAGGCGCGGCATGCGCGTATCCTGGACGCCCGGCGCCATATAGCCGGGGAAAAGGGACTCCTCAAAGACGCCTGCAACAACCACCTGTACTACGGTCTCCACCGGGAGGCGGACGGCAGCTGGGTGTTCCGCGAATTCGCCCCCAACGCCTCCCGCATCTTCCTCATCGGGGACTGCAACAACTGGAAGCGCACGGAAGCCTATTCGCTGAAGCCCCTCGGCCAGGGCAACTGGGAGCTCCGGCTCCCGGAGATGTTCCTCCGCCACGGGGAGCTTTACAAGCTCTACATGGAATGGCCCGGCGGGGGCGGGGAGCGCATCCCCTCCTATGCCACCCGCGTGGTGCAGGACCCGGTGTCCAAGGTTTTCTCGGCCCAGGTCTGGGACCCTGTGAAGCCCTATGTGTGGAAGCACGGCCATGCCGGCCGCCGTCCCCATCCCTTCATCTACGAATGCCATATCGGCATGGCCACGGAGAAGGAGGAGGTGGGCTCCTTTGACGAGTTCCGCACCCAGGTCCTGCCCCGCGTGAAGAAGCTGGGCTACGACACCATCCAGGTGATGGCCCTCCAGGAGCATCCCTACTACGGTTCCTTCGGCTACCAGGTGAGCAATTTCTTCGCCCTCAGTTCCCGTTTCGGCACCCCCGAGGAGTTCAAGCATCTGGTAGACGACGCCCACGGGAAAGGCATCGCCGTGGTCATGGATATCGTCCACAGCCACAGCGTGGACAACGTGCTGGAAGGCCTGTCGGAATTCGACGGAAGGGACAACCTGTATTTCTACTCCGGCCCGCAGGGACGCCATCCCGCCTGGGGCTCCCGCTGTTTTGACTACGGCAAGGACGAAACCCGCTACTACCTCCTTTCGAACGTCAAGTACTGGATGGAGGAGTACCACGTGGACGGCTTCCGTTTCGACGGGGTCACCTCCATGCTCTACTGGGACCACGGCCTGGGCAAGGACTTCGGCAACTACGCCCTCTATTTCGACGGGGGAGTGGACGAAAGCGCCGTCACCTACCTCTCCCTGGCCACCCAGCTGGTCAAGGAATTGAATCCCAATGGTTTCACCATCGCGGAAGACGTCTCGGGCATGGCCGGCCTGGCCGCCCCCTTCGCCGCCTGCGGCGTGGGCTTCGACTTCCGCATGAGCATGGGCGTGGCGGACCACTGGATCAAGTGGATCAAGGAGCGCTCGGACGAAGACTGGTCCATGGGAGAAATCTGGTGGGAGCTCACCAACAAGCGGGTGGACGAAAAGACCATCTCCTATGCCGAATGCCACGACCAGGCGCTGGTGGGGGACAAGACCATCATCTTCCGCCTCATGGACAAGGAAATGTACACGGCCATGAACATTGCCTCGGAAAACAGCCTGGTAGACCGCGGCGTGGCCCTTCACAAGATGATCCGGCTGGTCACCGCCGCCACCGCCGGCGACGGCTACCTGAACTTCATGGGCAACGAGTTCGGCCATCCGGAATGGATTGATTTCCCGCGCGAAGGCAACGGCTGGTCCTACAAATACGCCCGCCGGCAGTGGTCGCTTCCGGACAACGGCCTTCTCCGCTACGGCCTTCTCCGCGCTTTTGACGAGGAAATGGTGCAGCTCCTCCGCCGCGAAGGCGTCCTCGGGGAGCGTCCCGTGCTCCTCACCGCGGACGAAGAGAAGAAAATCTTGATTTTCATGCGGAAAAACTGTATCTTTGCGCTGAATTTTTCGCCCACCGGTTCGTACGCAGATTATGGCGTCTCGGCACCAGCGGGCAGTTATGTGAACGTGCTGGACAGCGACGAGCCCCGGTTCAACGGCTTCGGCCGTCTCAAGGAAGGGGAGCGGCATGAGTCCCTGGCCGGAAAATGCCCCAACGGCAACCAGGCCTTCGACCATACCCTCAAGCTCTATCTGCCGGCCCGCTGTGCCATGGTTTTGAAGCAAGTATAATCTCACATATATGGCTTTTTTGAAATTCAACAAGTCTGAACTCGTCAATCTCTCCTATTCCCTCAAGCGGGAGATTATCCTGGCGAACAAGACCGGAGCGTATTGCAACACGTCCATCGTCACCTGCAATACCCGCCGCTACCACGGCCTGCTGGCCGTTCCGGTAGAGAAGTTCGAAGGATACCGGCACATGCTGCTGAGTTCCCTGGACGAAAGCCTTACCCTCCGCGGTAAGCGCTTCAATCTGGGAATCCACTGCTACGGAGACATTTACGAGCCCCGTGGGCACAAGTACATCGTGGACTTCGATGCAGATCCGGTGCCCTGTATCACCTACAAGATCGGAGAAATGGTCTTCCGCAAGAGCATCGCCCTCTGCCCGGACACCAACCAGCTCCTCATCTGCTACCAGCTGGTGAACGCCCCGGCCAAGGTGAAGCTGGAGCTCAAGCCGCTCCTTGCTTTCCGCAGCGTTCACGCTCTCACCGGAGAGAACGCAGAGGCCCGCACCGGCTTCGAGCCCGTGGCCAACGGCGCTGCTTTCAACCTCTACGAAGGCTTCCCCAGCCTCAACCTACAGCTCAGCACCTCCACCAGCAGCTTCAAGTACAACCCCGTCTGGTACAAGGGCGTCACCTATTCCGACGAAATGCGCCGCGGGTTCGACTGCCGGGAAGACCTCTGGAATCCGGGCGTCTTTGAGGTGGAGCTCCACAGCGGAGACTCCATCGTGTTCTCGGCCGCGGCCGGGCAGCCGGTGAACGCCGCCGGCCTCAAGCGCCGCTTCACCTCCACCCTCGCCAAAATCGGCCCCATCACCTCGTTCCACGACCAGCTGGTGCGCCAGGCAGACTCCCTCATCCGGGAAGACGGCGGGTACAAGCGCATCGTGGCGGGTTACAGCTGGCTGTATTCGGGCCTCCTGAGGGAAACCCTGGTCTCCCTGGCGGGCCTCACCCTCTACGGAAAAGACAATCCCCAGGAATTCGAGGAAATCCTGGACAACCTCATCGAACGCAACCAGGAGCGCCTGCTGAGGCGCACCACGCAGGTGGAGGCCCCGCTCTATCTGGCCGTCACCCTGCAGCAGTACATCGCCTACAGCGGCCATCCCCGGCTGGTGTGGGAAAAGTACGGCCCCGTGCTCAAGCAAATCCTGGAATCCTATCTCCCGGGCGTCCGTCAGGAGGTGGCCATGCAGCCCAACGGCCTCCTGTGGGCCCAGAAAGACGGCGTGGCGCTCACCTGGATGAATGCCTATATCAACGGCCGCGCCGTCACGGAGCGGGCCGGCTACCAGGTGGAAACCAACGCCCTCTGGTACAACGCCATCTCGTTCGCCCTCGCCCATGAGCGCAAGGGAACGGCCTTCTACAAGAAGTGGACGGGCATCAAGGAACTGGTGGAGAAGAACTACCAGCCCATGTTCTGGAACCCCGGCATGGGTTTCCTGGCAGACTATGTGGACAACGGCGGCCAGCACCTGGAACTGCGTCCCAACCAGCTCTGGGCCGTGTCGCTGGACTACCGCTGCGTAGACGACGAAGTGGTGAGCGAGGTGATGCGCGTGGTGAACGCGGAACTGGTCACCCGCCGGGGCATCCGCTCGCTGAGCCCGCGCGACGTCCGCTACAAGGGCGTGTACGAAGGCTCCCAGATAGACCGGGACCTCGCGTACCATAACGGCTGCGCCTTCCCGGACCTCCTGGCCCAGTACTGCTACGCCAGCTTCAACATGATGGGCAAGTACTTCATCAAGCGTGCCGAATGGCTCACGGAAGGCTTCTACGAAGACCTTTCCAAGCATGGCGTAGGCTGCTTCTCGGAGCTCTACGACGGAGACCCGCCCCACGAGCCCCACGGCGCCATTTCGTCGGCCCTCACCACGGCCGCGCTCCTCAACATCAACTGGCTCATCGCAAAATACAGGGAGGAATAGACCATGAGAGTATTAATGTTCGGCTGGGAGTTCCCTCCCCACATTGCAGGCGGCCTGGGCACGGCCTGCGAAGGCATCGTCAAGGGCCTCGCGTACAACGGCGTGGAAACCCTTTTTGTGATGCCGTCGGCCTCCGGTGACGAAGACCAGAGCGCCACCACCATCATCAACGCCTCCGACGTTCCGGTGGACACCGTCTCCGAAACCGTGGAGGAATACCTGGAAAAGGTGAAGTTCATCCATATCGGCTCCAACATGGTGCCCTATGCCACGCCGGAGGAATTCGGCCGCCTCATCGAGGAAGAGCGCAAGCGCCAGGTGAAAGACTTCGCCATCAGCTACGGCCAGAAATACAAGTTCTCCGGCAAGTACGGCGCTTCCCTCATGGAAGAGGTGGCCCGCTACGCCATGGTGGGCGGGACCATCGCCCTGCAGCGGAAAGACGAATTCGACGTCATCCACGCCCATGACTGGCTCACCTACTATGCCGGCATCGCCGCCAAGGAACTCACCGGGAAGCCGCTCGTGATCCACGTCCATGCCACTTCCTTCGACCGCGGCAGCGTAGACAACATCGACACGCGCGTGTTCGCCATCGAGAAGAAAGGCATGGAGGTGGCAGACCGGGTGGTGACGGTGAGCGACCTCACCCGCACCACGGTCATCAACCGCTACGGAATAGACCCCGCCAAGGTGGTCACGGTGCACAACGCCGTAGACTTCAGCGGCCGGGAGAACCTGGTGGTGGAGCGCGGCGTCAAGGAGAAGGTGGTCACCTTCCTGGGCCGCATCACCTACCAGAAAGGCCCCGAATACTTCATCGAGGCGGCCGCCAAGGTGCTCAAGCGCACCAAGAACGTCCGCTTCGTCATGGCCGGCAGCGGAGACATGATGAACCGCTGCATCCGCCACGCCGCCCGCCTGGGCA
>JAEEGL010695955.1_pt1 | contig 22644 bp, 21 predicted proteins | sample 9134231 | NCBI WGS metagenome assembly JAEEGL01 (sample SAMN16246548, study PRJNA631951) | gut metagenome | biome: gut microbiome; feature: rumen; material: fiber-attached | host: Bos | place: Iran: Karaj | collected 2018-10
AGGCTAAGATTCCTCATCGTTGGGAGTTCCGTCACGACCATATTGGCTTCAACTACCGTATGCCAAACATCAATGCTGCTCTTGGTTGTGCACAGCTGGAGAATCTGGACAAGTATATTGTCAGCAAGCGCAAGGTTGCCGCTGAATATGAGGCATTCTTCAAGAATGTTCCCGACATTGAGTTCTTTGTAGATTCTCCTGATACTTTCTCAAATTATTGGCTGAATGTAGTCATTCTACCTAACAAGGAAGAACAGATAAACTTCCTTACTGAAACAAATGATAATGGCGTGATGACACGTCCTATTTGGGAACTGATGAACCGTCTGCCAATGTTTGAGAAGTGTGAAAATGACGGATTGAAGAATACCATCTGGTTTGCTGACCGTGTGGTAAATATCCCAAGTTCAGTTAGACTATTATGATAATGCAATACCAAGACCTTCATACGCCCTGTTACATCCTTGACCTGTCTAAGTTGTTAAACAACTTAAACGGGTTGAAACAGGCGTTTACAGCCCAATGGGTAAATACTCAGATTTCGTATTCTTTCAAGACCAACAATCTGCCTTGGCTTGTCAATTGGATGCGTAAACAGAGGGTATATGCAGAGGTTGTGTCTGCACCTGAATACGACTTGGCCAGATATGTGGGGTATCCAGAGAATAACATTGTTATCAATGGCCCTTATAAAGGCTATCCTACACTTCTGGAAGCCGTGCAGAAAGGTTCCGTTGTAAACCTTGACAATTTTGAGGAAATAGCATTCCTTCTTGCGCATAAACCAGATTTGCCTGTTAATGCAAGTGTGGGGTTGAGGATTAACTTTGATTTGGAGTCCTATTGCCCAGATGAAACCATCCCGGGAAAAGAACCCGGACGCTTTGGTTTTAATGTGGAAAACGGTGATATTCACAAGGCAATAAGTCTTTTGGAGGAAAAAGGAATTCCGGTTGTTGGTCTTCATGGACATCATAGTACAAAAACCAAAAGCCTTAAAATTTTCCAGACAATCACCCGCCAGTTGTGTGAAGTTGCGAAGTCGCTGAACAACCTCCAGTATCTTGATATAGGCGGTTGCCTATTTGGAGATAAGCCAGGAGCACCGTCTTTTGATGAATATGCTACAACTATCGTAAACGAACTGAAGGCATATCACATTCGTGAGGATGTTCGGTTGATCATTGAACCCGGTGCTGCTTTGATTGCTTCTCCGTTTTCTTATTTATGTGAAGTCAATGCTGTAAAGGACATTGCGGGCGTACGCTTTGTTTATACCAATGGCTCCATGAAGCATATTGCACCACAGATGAATCCTGTCAAGTTCTGTTATTCAAGGACAGGAAAGGGAGAAAAGACCATTCCCCGTCAGGTCGTGACCGGATTTACCTGCATTGAGAAAGACCGATTCCTTGATGTTGCAGATGAAACAGAGGTTTTCGTTGGCGAGAAGATAGAGATAAAGAATACTGGTGCCTATACGTTGTCGCTTGCACCATTGTTTATAGAGTATTTCCCAGATGTTTATGTAAAGGAAGTGGAATCCTACCGATTGGTACGTGAGCATTGGGGTACACAGCAGTTTATTCAAAACAACATTCTTGACTAATATGAACTTACTTATACTTAGCCCTGGACGAAGGGTAGAAATAGTGAACTATTTTAAGGAAACGTTTCACAAGCATGGTGACCAGGTGTTCACTCTGGATATGAGTGCTTTTGCTCCTGCATTGTATTCAGGGGATGAGTTTTTTAGGATTGACAAGGACTTTAGTCATCTTGGAACCTATATCCAGAAAGTGTTGGATATTTGTTTGGAAAAGAAAGTGAGTGCAATTCTTACTTTGATTGACCCCGAACTGGTTCTTTTGTCAGATTACAGGCCTTTGTTTGAATCTCATAACATTCAGCTGATTCTTTCAGACATCAGTTTTATCAAAGATACTTTTGACAAATTCAATTTCTATAATTCTTACCAGCATACTATACGACTTGTTGACACAGTAGGTTCTTATCAGGATGCCATTCAGAAGTTGTCAAGGGGTGAATGGAAGTATCCTCTTTTTGCAAAGCTCAGGGACGGGAGTGCAAGTATAGGTATTAAGAAGATTGATAGCGAGGCTGATTTTGAAGTGACGCGCTGTAATGATAAGTATATTTATCAGCCATTTGTTGATGGACAGGAATATGGCGTGGATTTGTATTTCGATATGATTTCCGGCAAATTGGTGTCAGCATTCATCAAGAAGAAGATAGCCATGCGTGCTGGAGAGACAGACAAGGCCATTTCTATAAAGTCTGATGCTATTCTCGATGAAGTAAAGAAGCTGGAAAGCCTTCATGCGTTGAGGGGACCCGTTGATGTGGATGTGTTTGTCAGCAATGATGGAGGGGTATATGTCAATGAAATCAATCCCCGTTTTGGTGGTGGTCATCCTCATGCCTACGGTTGTGGAGTAAATTTTATGGAATTGATATACAACAACCTTGAAGGTAAAGCCAACGACCCTGTTTTCAACAATTATGAGGAGAATATCATGATGTTGAAGTACAACGGTTTGTTATTCCGTCATATTTAAGTTTCCTGTGTGATGATTCCTGACAAGATTAAATACCTGATAGTCTCCTTTGATTCAACGCTTATTGAAGTGTTGAAAACCATGGATCAAAAGCGTGAGAAAGCCCTTTTGGTCTATGATGGGGAGCATTTCCTTGGGCTTATCACTATTGGTGATATACAGAGGGCTATTATTGCGCATGTTCCTTTCGACAGTCCGATCAAGGATGTGGTGGACAACTCCACCAAGTATTATGCCCATGTAAATGACAGTGAGGATAGCATTAAAAAGGAGATGCTGGATATGAGGGCTGCTTTCATGCCTGTTTTGGATGACAATAAGGAACTCGTTGATGTTCTGTTCTGGGATGATTTTTTCGAAAGTCGCAGAAGCTACAATCAACGAGAACTTATTAATCTCCCTGTAGTTATTATGGCTGGTGGTAAGGGTACGCGTTTAAAACCAATCACCAATGTTATTCCTAAACCTTTGGTACCTATTGGTGACAAGACTATCCTTGAGGTGATTATGGATCAGTTTGAGAGCATTGGCTGCCATAAGTTCTATATGTCCGTCAATTATAAGGCAGACATGATGAAATATTATCTCAGCCAGCTTGACCACAAGTATGACATCGATTTCTTCATGGAAGATAAACCTCTTGGCACAATAGGTAGTGTTTCTTTACTGAAAGGTAAGATAACCACACCTTTCTTTGTAAGCAACTGTGATAGTATCAATGAGCAGGATTATCGTGACGTGTGGGACTATCATGTAAACAATCACAATGACATGACCATCGTTACGATGGTGAGAAGTTTCATGATTCCCTACGGTGTCATTGAGACGGGTGAGGATGGCTTGATGACTGCATTGAAGGAGAAACCCGAACAGACTTATCAGGTAAATACAGGTGTTTACATTCTCAATCCGGAATGTATAGATGAGATTCCTGAAGGAGAGTTCTTCCATATTACTCATCTGATGGAGAAGATAAAGGCCCGTGGTGGTCGTGTGGGCTGTTTCCCCGTAAGCGAACAGTCCTGGAAAGATATGGGAGAATGGCCAGAATATTTAAAGATGATAAATGTTTTATAGCTGATGGGTAACGTAATCAGAGTTTTGATGGTTTCAGGACTATCTCGCCGTGAAAAGCAGATAGCTTATGTAGGCGACTTGATTAATAGTATTAGTGCTATTAGTAATGAGTTGCTAGAATTAGATGTATTTGTTTCTGCACAAGGAGCATATGTAAATGATGGCGAGCTTGATGTCAATAACATTATTAGTGTCAAAGTTAATAAGGTATTGAAATGGATTCTGAATATACCAAAAGTTAGAGTCCCTATTTGGTCCTACTATAAACAAAAGAGTTTCAGGCGATTATTGAAGCAGAAAACATATGATTTTATAGTTTTTCATTCAGTACAAAAGGATACCGATGCTTTAGTAATAGAGGCTAAGAGAACAGACGCCAAAATTGTAATTTTCCCTTGGGGAAGTGATGTGTTAAGAGCGTCTAAAGCCATTCAAAAAAATATTCAAGACTGTTTCTCTAACGCTGATTACATCCGTGGTGACAATGAAGATTTTATTAAACATATATTAGATATTTATCCAAATATTAATCCACAGAAATTTGTCAATATTACTTATGCGTCACCGGCAATCACTTATATTGAAAAACTAAGAAATCGCGAAAAAGAGGAACTAATTGAGAGATTACCTTTGCCCACTGACCGCTATTATATTGTCTGTGGATATAGCGCTAACAAAGGCCAACAACATAAAAAGATTATTGATCAGATTGCTTCAATAAAAGAGGAACTTCCTAATAATTATTTGTTGGTTTTTCCTATCTCATACGGTAAAGAATACGGTATTAGTAAACAAGAAATTGAAGGGTGGTGCTGGAGTTATGATCTTTCTTGCATTTGTATAGATAGATATTTATCTGATTCTCAAATGGCATGTTTGCATTTGTTGACTGATATTTTAATACATGTTCAGGCTACTGACTTGGCTAATTCATATATTGATGAAGCCGTTTTTGCTGGAACAAAAATAATCAATGGATCTTGGTTACATTATCCCAATCTGGAAAAATACGGGTATCCATATAGATTATGTGATAGTATAGATAATTTATCAGATGTGTTATTGTCAGAGATAGATAGTAACAGAGAAAGAATGATTAACACGAAGTTATACGACTATTTATCCAAAAAGTCTTGGCCTTGTGTTGCTAAAGACTGGGTAAACTTTTTTACCATCAATAATAAATGAAGCAATCTGCAACAGGAACAATATCCGGTTATCGTAAAGAGAGTTCACCTTCTTTTTATGTTGCCTTATTCTATATTGTTTCGTTACTCCTTTTTAACATATCAAACCATTTGATTCCACACATACTGTTTCTTGTGTGGATAGTTTCCGCATTTGTATTTGATAGTAAAGCATTACTTTCGATTCTGTCTCGGAAGTATTATATGGCGCTTTATGTCTTTCTGCTGTATTATTTCGTTTCATCTTTGTTGGCATTTTCACTTGGAACTTGTGTTAACAGAGTATATACTTATTTTGAGCTAATCTCGCCATTTATAATGTATGAGTTGTACTCAAAATATGAAAATAAGAAGAAAGTGCTTTTATGTGTTGTTTTTCTGGTAGTTTTTGTACTCAATTTCTATCAAATGATGACTACAATCAATTATTCAGCTATTGCTGGATTAAGACAGCATGAGGATGAAGAAGGTTTCTTAAATACAGGATTCCATTTTGTTTATAGTTTAACCTTGGTTTTCTGCCTTATTATTTATATAATACGCCAAAAGTTTAAAATGGGGAAATATAACGTTTTCCTAATGGTAGGGCTATTTGTTTGGCTTGTGTGTATTGCCTTAATTGTATTCAAATCTTTATTTACAACGGCGATTCTATTAATGCTTATCGGAGCTGTTCTTGCGTTCTTTTATGGGAGGGAACACTGGAAAAGAAAACTCTTAATAACTGGAGTAGTAGCTTCTGTATTATTCATATATGTTGTCCCGTTTGTAGAAAAACAGTTGCTTCTGATGGATAATGAATATTCAATTATTACATATCGATTAGACGATATTTCAAATGCAATGCAGGGAGGCAATATGGACGACGAGTCATCTATGGGCGCAAGATTTAATAGATTTGCTCTTTCGTTAAAGACATTCATTTCTTATCCATTGTTTGGCGTAAATCATTTAACCGCTAACAAAGAAATATTCGATGCTGGATTAATAGGCAATCATGCAGAATGGGTAGATTCCATGGCAGAGTATGGAGTATTTGCATTTTTATTGTTTTATTTTTTAATAAAGTCAGCTAAGTTGGTTTCTCGAAATAGGGGGCTTAATGTAGTTTTTTTATTGTTCATAATTATTGGTTTCCTAAATCCTGTATTATACTGCGTTCAAAATACAATATGCTTCTTTATTATCCCTATCTTATTCGATCTTTTACTTCCGACAGATTCTTTTACAAGGGGAATTTAATATGAGCCAATCGTTTTTTTCTGCAATGAAGGTGTTCTTCTTTAAGGTGAGAAATCGTCTTAATATAGAGAGAAATCGACTCTGGAAGTACTGCAATGTACAGAAATTATCTATGATAGGATATTTATCCTATTCTTGCTCAAATGATTTAAAGGCACATCTTGAAACGATTCTTGGTGAATACAAAAAAGATATTTTTGAATGTATAAGTGATGAAGAAAAGAAAACTGTAGTATTGTTGGCAGATCAAGCTTTGCGACATATATTCAATTTACTTGGCAGTGGCCCTGTAGTTCTTAATCCTATTGATTGGCATGTGGATTTTAAAAGCGGTTATAGATGGCCCAAATATTATTATAGGGACATACCGACGGCAAACGGTTCAGATATAAAATTCCCATGGGAACTTAGCCGTTGTCAGCATCTATTATGGCTTGGAGAGGCTTATTTACTGACAGGGGATGATAAATATGCCAAGGAAGTTATCGATGAAATAAATTGGTGGATAGATGACAATCCATTTATGTATTCTGTGAACTGGAAGTGCTCAATGGACGTGGCCTTCCGAGCGGTCAATTGGATGTATGCGCTGAACATGATAGCAGGATATAATGGTTTTGAGGATAAGTTTACTGCTAAGGTAGGAAGGAGCTTATGGCAACATGGTTTTTTTATCCGAAACAACTTAGAAAAGCAGATACCTTACAGTAACAATCATTATGCATCAGATATTGTTGGTTTGCTTTACCTTGGGGAACTGTTCAAGAATACTTCGCGAGGAAGAAGGTGGTATCACTTTGCACTCGGAGAGTATTATTCTGAAGTTAGAACACAAGTATTGGAATCTGGCGTGCATTATGAACGAAGTGTATCTTACCACAGATTGATGACGGAATTGTTCTCGTATCCGGCTTATATGCTACAACGTACTGGCGTGAAGATACCAGATGATATTAATAGACGAGTCCAGAGGATGTATGAATACGTGGCAACATACACTAAACCCAATGGTTTTGCACCTCTTATTGCAGACAACGATGACGGTCGTTTTGTTCCATTTGTCAAACGTGATTTCAGGAATCACAATTATCTGAATGATTCTCAAAGTGTGGAAATGACCATTGCAACAGTAGGCGCCAAAAGCTATTCTTCCTCCTCTGGCAAAACCGGTTACTATTCTGACGCAGGAATAGCCGTAATTAAAGATAATAGTAATTATCTCTATATCAACCACGGTGGCTACAGCAAGAATCCCAGAGAGACAGATGTGGTAATAGGTACACATAGCCACAATGACTTGCTCTCATTTGAACTATGTTTGAATGGAAAGGATGTACTGGTGGATGCTGGCACTTTTCTATATACATCATCTCAAGCAGACCGTGATGAATTCCGTTCGACAGCAAAGCATAATACCATTGTTGTTGACGATGAGGAGCAAAATGGTTTTTATGGCCCATTTGTGTTGAAACGCAATTTGCATAAGCAAAGTCTTTTACAGATAAAGGACGGAGTCTTTGAAGGTGAATACACTACGATAGCAGGACAAATGCATCATAAAAGGCTCTTTGATTTTAAGGGTGATGAATTGTCTATAACTGATTCAATCAAAAAGATCGGTGCTGATCATAAAATCAAGATGTTTTTTCACTTTGCTGAGAATATCATATGTCATATAAAAGGTAATAGTATTATTACTGATAATGGTGTTTCGATTAATTTTGATGTGGATCCTGAAAGTCTGGACATAATTGATGATACGGTTTCACCAACCTTTGGTGTTTTGAATAAAACTAAGACCGGAATTGTAACGTTCAAATTTTCCAATCAAATGACAATTGTCACAACGATAATGCACGCATAAGAGGCTTTTCAATTCTTTTACATTTTTAATGATATTTCCCATTATTTTTGGCGTCTATTGGGCTATCCCGGCTCGATGGAACCAAGTACGTAAGATGTTCCTGATTCTTGTCAGCAAATTTGCTGTATTTGAACAAATTTAATAATTGATAAAGTCTTACAACACTAATTCTATAGTTTTAAATGGATAATAGCAAACAATACAAGGTGGCTCTAGTACTTTACACTGCGGGATTGGACTATGATGACCGAGTGAGAAAAGAAATACTTTCTATTATGAATCTATACCCAAATGTTTCATTTAAAATCTTTGCGGTAGATGTAAACAATAGGGAGGAAGACGGTGTTACCGCTTATGGGATTCCGTACCGCATCCCGTATTTGAAGTCTCGTGATAAATACAAATCGGGCACCCACACATTAGCTAAAGCATGGGATTTTTATAAAACAATAGAAGATAATCTTAAGCAATATGATGCAATTTGGTGTGCTGATATTGAAACTTTCATCTTTGTCTTGTTAACCAGAAAAAAAAGGATTGTGTGGGATTTGCATGAATTGCCCTCTCCTTTTTTGAAGAATGTATTGATGAAATTTTTATTCAAATTGCTTGAGTCGCGTTGCAATGTAATGATTCATGCAAATGAACAACGTCTAAATTATCTTGTCGATAAAGGATTCATACGTAATAAGAAACGGCAGTACGTGTTGAGAAATTACCCTCAGCTAAACGAAATTGATGCGGATTATGATGATACATATTGTCTGTTTGATTCGTGGGTTGGAGATAGTAAGTGTGTTTATTTACAAGGAATTAATGCGCCTCAGCGGGCTGATGTGGAAAGTATTGATGCGGTGCTTTCTGTTAAGGGCTTAAAAGGTGTAGTCGTCGGTTATACGCGTCCAGAACTATATGATTTATTAAGAGAAAAGTATTCTGAAAGTGAATTAAAGGAGCGCCTGTTTTTCACAGGTCGAGTGAAGCAATTAAAAACCCCCCAGTATATAAAAAAGTGCATAATGGGCTTGGTTTTTTATAAGCATACGAGCATGAATAACTGGTATTGTGAAGCGAATCGTTTCTTTCAGATTATTATTAATGGTAACCCCGTTGTAGTTGGTCAGAATCCGTCACTTAAAGGTACTGTTGAGGAATATCAATTGGGAGTGGTAGCAGAAACAGATGGATCTGACACTACTGCAATTAAGAAAGCAATCATAAAGCTTCTAAGTGAATACACACTTTATAAGAGAAATGTTGAAGCATGTCATAATGAATGGCTTTGGGATCAGCAGAATCAAACTATAAAACAAATTGTTGATAAAACATTTGAAGGAAAATAGTATTAAGATTTAGAATCTAATGAAAATCATTTTTATTGTTGATTTTATATACCAACCACGTTGTATAAAACGTGTAACCTCATTTTTGGAGGCTGGGTATGAGTGTGAAGTCTATGGTTATACGAGACATAGATTTACGAGTAATGTATATCCAAGTAAGGTAAAGCTTACTATTCTGGGAGAGATGCATGATGGGGCTGATTATTTAAAAAAATTAAAGATGCTCTATGGTGATATAAACAATATAGTTAGTAAACATAAATCTGAATCTGCGATATATTATTCATTTGGGTTTATTTCAACTTTGTTTTTGTTTTTAAAAAGAAAAGAATATATTTATGAAATATCAGATATTTTATATGGTTATCCGCGGTTTGACAAAATAGCATGGCTATTACGTAAAGTTGATAGGAGAATAATAAAGAGTTCGATAGCGACTATAATGACGTCTGAAGGTTTTTACGAGTACTTTAATCTTAATCAGGATAATATAATTATACAGCCAAATAAGGTTAATAGAAACCTAATAACCATTGAGCGTAAGCCATTGTCCGAGACGGTCTTGTCAGGGTTAACATTTGCTTTTGTGGGTGCTGTTAGGTATGATACTATATTTCGCTTTGCCGAAGTAATTGGTCAGTATTTCCCACAGCATAAATTTCATTTTTATGGATTGGCAAGTAATAAAACAATTGGGAAGGTAACACTTTTAACAGAAAAGTATTCGAATGTAAAATACTTTGGGGAATTTAAAAATCCTGATGATTTGGAATATATTTATAGTCAAATTAATGTTGTCGTGGCATGTTATACCCCGTATTCATTAAATGAAAGGTTGGCTGAACCAAACAAACTATATGAATCGATTTTCTTTTGCAAACCTATAATCGTTTCTGATGGCCTTTTCCTATCACGTCAAGTTCAAAAATATAACTGTGGTTTCAGCGTTGACGCGACAACAGAAGAATCGATAAAAGAGTTTGTCAGTAATATTTGTATAGAACAGTTACTTAATATCTCTCGTAACGAGGTTGAGATAGGAGTCGGAGTTACTGTTGACGATCCAACATTAATATTAGAAAAAACAAAACAATACTTGAAAGAAAAGAAATCCAGATGATTATGGTCGGATCATCAAAAGACATTAATTGGATTAATGCCCTAAAGGCAATGTGCATCCTCTTTGTGTTCCTGCGTCATAGTGAGAACTACTATGGTGAGGATTTGGGTTGGTTTGATGGATTGTTTCTGCCATTCTATGTAAATGCTTTCTTTTTCGTTTCTGGCTATCTCCTTTTTTGGAAGCAGTTGTCTGCGCCAAGGATATCAGAAACGAGTAAAGAATACCTGACTGGGGGGGGCAGATTGTTATCACTTAACATATTATTTCGCATAGTCATACCATCCATCATATTCTCTGCCATAGAGTTCTTCCCCAAGAAACTAATTAAGGGAGAGGCTATTTCTAGTACAGATTTGTTGAATGAGACAGTTGGAGGCTGTACATATTGGTTCACTAGTGCTTTAGTGGTGGCTGAATTGTTGTTCCTTCTACTATTGTTTACACGAAGAAAGAACATCTGGTTTTATGCTATCATAGCTTTTGCCTTATCTGTGTTGGGCTGGTGGCTATCTGTAACAGAGTTCTCATTTGTAGAAGGGTATGGTTCATTTCCTTGGCAGTATAAACACGGTTTGATTTGTATGTGTTATCTGGCCCTGGGAGGATTGTATTGGAGATATGAGAAAGTCATTCGTAAGATTATAAAGAAATGGGTGGTTATTGCAATGTCGGTTGGTTATATTGCATGCAGTATTGCTTTCAGACCTTATCTTTCTACGGGTTACATGACATCTATGGAACAGATACATCCTGTAGGCGTGCTTTGGAGTTTGTTTGCCAGTGTACTGCTCATTGAATTATGCATACGGATACCCCGGAACGGCTTCTTAACATTTATAGGTCAGAATTCCATTGGATTCTATTTTATGTCAGGGGCATTGCCTATCGTATTTAGCATGGTTGCTCATAAATTCATTACGGGCTCTCCTGTTTGGACCGTCCTGCCAGTTTTTATAGGATGTGTTGTCGTGTCCTACTTTGTCATGAAGGTTCTGATCCGCTGGATGCCATGGCTGTTTGATTTAAGAAGGATAAAAAAGTAATTACATTATGATTATTGTAATTGGTGCAACAAGCTTTATCGGTGTGCATACCGTCACCGAATTGGTCAACCAGGGATGTGATGTCCTTGTGACTGGACGTAAAAACCGTTTCAAAGAGCACTATGATGCTCTGGGCGTTGAATATGTAAACTTAGACCTCAACAACGATGCTGACTTTGAGCAACTGCCAAAGAAAGATGTTGAGGGTGTTATCCTTTTAGCAGGTCTGCTTCCAGCTAACGCTCAAGTGAATCTTGATGAAGACGAGAATGCAGCCGACTATTTCCGAATCAATGTCATTGGAACCATTAATGCACTGGAGTATTGCCGCAAGAATGGTATAAAGAGGTTAATCTCCACTTGCTCTTATGCAGATGTGCGTGGTGCCTGGAGTGCAACAAGGCGCATAACTGAAGATGAACCACGTGATTTCATCTATACAGGCGATCATGCTGTGTATGTGATTTCCAAAAATGCGGCAAACGACGTGATGGAGTATTATAACCAGCAGCACGGGATGAAGAATGCGGTATTCCGTTTTCCAACGGTGTTTGGCGTTACGCCACACATGTCTCTCTTCGTGAATGGTGAGATGAAAAAATCGGGCTTCCAGATTTTCATGGAGAAAGCAGAGAAGGCAGAAGACATTACCGTATTTGGTAATCCCAAGATGATTCGAGACGTGGGGTATGTAAAGGATATTGCTCATGCTTTCTATCTGGCTATTAAGAGCGAGAATACATACGGGCTTTACAATATGACGGCAGGAAACGGTGTAACACTTCAGGAACAGGCAGAGGTGATGCGCGATGTGTTTGGCCCTGCAGATGGTCGCAGGAGTAAGATCCTCTATAAGCCTGAAGTACAGAACAATACCCCTTCTTATCTTTTCTCTATGGAAAAAGCCAAAAGAGATTTTGGCTTTGACCCCAAGTTCAAGACATACCGTCAGATGATGGAGGACTTTAAGAAGGACTGGGATAATAACCTGTATCGTGATTTGTTCAAATACTAACGATAACGAAAAAAAGTAACCATAATGTATAAACATTTCTTTAAGAGGCTGATAGATTTCATCATTGCTTTGATAGCATTCCCATTCGTATTGTTGCTTTGCATCTTCGTTTGGGTTGCAATCAAATTGGATGATGGTGGCCCTTTATTTCACATGGCCTCACGAATTGGAAAGAACGGGCGCATCTTTAAGATGTTTAAGTTCCGTTCTATGATAGTGAATGCTCCCGATTTAAGGATGGAGGATGGAAGTACTTATAATGCAGAAGATGATCCCCGTGTGACAAAGGTCGGAAGATTCTTACGTAAGACCAGTTTGGATGAAATCCCGCAGTTACTGAATGTTCTGATTGGTGATATGGCTTTGATTGGCCCAAGACCTGACTCTGCTTTTTATCTTGAGCATTATACGCCCGAAGAGAGGGTTATCTTGACTGTTCGTCCAGGCATTACTGGATGGAATCAAGCTATTAATAGGAATAGTGTAGGAACAAAAGAGAAGCTGCAGGCAGACATTTATTATGTGGAGCATCTTTCTTTCTTGTTTGACTGCAAGGTGATTTGGTTAACTATCAAGACAGTTTTATCTCATAAAGACGTATATCGTGCATAGCGCGAACGATAACGTTAACCTTAACGAAAACTAAGGTGAATATATAGATGAAAAAGCTTATGGTATTGGCGGCGGGTCTGTTACAGATTCCCGTCATTAAGAAAGCCCGTGAGATGGGTTATTATGTGATTGCGGTAGATGATGACCCCAATGCACCAGGAATGGCATTGGCTGACAAAGCTATTATTCCAGGTGGACTGATGAATGAAGAGAAGTTGGTGGCCATTGCTAAAGAAGAGCAGATAGATGGTGTTATTCATCCATGCTCAGAAGTGGCCATGAATGTGATGGGGCGTATCAATGATGAGTTGCATCTGTGTGGTATCTCCAAAGAGATAGCTATCAGAGCGACTAATAAGCATTTAATGCGAGAGGCATTTGAGGCATACGGAGCACCAAGCCCAAAATCCTTTTTGACGAAGGATGAAGAGGATGCATGGAATACGTTCTGCAATGAGTTTGATACGAATGCTATCTTGAAGCCCTCACGCAATAGTGGTTCTCGCGGCATTGCCAAGGTGGAGAAGGGAATCAGCAAAGAAGCTTTTGTGAGTCTTTATCAGAGGGCATTAAATGAAAGCCGTGACCATCAAGTTTTGATAGAGCAATTTATAGAAGGACCTGAGTTTAGCGTTGAAGTGATTGTCTGGAAAGGCGAACCACACGTGTTGGCTGTTACAGATAAGAAGACTACAGAAGCTCCATACTTTGTGGAGTTAGGACATAACCAACCTTCGGTATATCCTGTGGAGATACAAGAGAAACTGAAAGCAGGAGCTATAGCTGGATGCAAAGCTTTAGGTTTGACTTATTGTGCAGCCCACTGTGAACTGAAAGTGCAGAATGGTGAGGCATACTTGATGGAGATCGGGGCAAGAATGGGAGGTGACTTTATTTCTACTGAATTGACACACCTGAGCAGCGGTATTGATATGGTGGCTGCAACAATTAATGTGGTTTTGGGTGTAGAACCTAACTTGAATCCTGTGGAAGAGAAACATGGGGTATGCATTCGCTATTTCACGCCAAAGCCAGGTAGGTTAATATCATTTACAGGCTTTGAGCCTTTTAGTGATCCTCATATCTATCAGATGGAGCTATATTACAGGCCTGGCGATATTATTCCAGAAGTAAAATCTAGTCTTGATAGATCTGGTCATGTTATTGTGATGGCACCAACAGCACAAGAGGCAATCTGCGAGGCTGATAAAATAATTGAGGAAGTAAAGTTTGTTACAAAATGAGGATTTTACAATTAGCTGGCTATTTCTTCCCGGAGAAAGCTGCAAGTATCTATTTGGAGGAGAATAGATATGAGGCTTTTTCTAATGCTGGTTTCAAAACAATAGTTTATGCAGCAAGACCACAGCGTGGACTGACGGAGGAAGAGTACCAAGAATATAAGCATAAGAATCTGGAAATGATGTATAACAGCGGTGTGGAAGTGCATCGCTTTGCTATGTATCGTGAAGGGAAGAATGCCGTATTAAGAGCATTTCGCTATTTCTTGATTAGCGTTGTTCAGTTATGGAAAGGTATTTGGGCTAAGGATATTGACCTAATATATGTGGCAAGTACGCCTCCTATACAAGGCGCTTTGGCTGCTTTGGTGAAGAAGTTCAAAAAGGTGCCGTTCGTTTATAACCTACAGGACATTTTCCCGGACTCACTTGCTGGTACTGGATTGGCAAAGAAGGGCGGATTACTTTGGAAGATCGGTCGCGCTATTGAGAACTTTACTTATCGTAATGCAGATAAGATTATTGTCATCTCTCAGGACTTCAAGAAGAATATCATGGCCAAGGGCGTTCCTGAAGATAAGATTGTTGTGGTGTATAACTGGGTGGATCAGAATGCAGTAAAGGATATACCTCGTTCGGAGAACAAGCTTTTTGCCATGTACGGTCTTGACCCGTCCAAGTTCTACGTTACCTATAATGGGAACATTGGACTGACGCAGAATATGGACATGCTGCTTGAAGTAGCTAAGTCGTTAGAGGCAAATGAGAATATTCATTTTGTTTTAGTTGGTAATGGCGCATATTTGGAACAGGTGAAACAGATTGTGGCAGATAAAAACATATCTAATGTTCATCTGTTACCCTTCCAGCCATACGAAGATATCTCTCATGTGTTTTCTTTAGGTGATGTAAGTTTGGTTATCTCTAAACCTGGAGTTGGCGAAAATTCAGTGCCTTCAAAGACTTGGAGTATAATGAGTGCTTCAAGACCAGTGTTGGCTAACTTTGATGAGAACGAGTTGAAAACTGTTATCGAAGAGAATAATTGTGGTATTTTCACTAAAGCTGGTGATAAAGTTGCGTTTTCAAATGCTATACTGAAACTGTATAATAACAGAGATCTCTGTAAAGAGTATGGTCGTAATGGCCGCCAGTTTGTGATGGATAATCTTACTAAAGAGGTTGGTACGCAGAAATATGTTGATGTGATTAATAGCGTTGCTTCTTCTCAACGTTAACGATAATTGTTTTGAAGCTTTAATCGGTGGTACATTCTGATTTAAAGGAACTGTTTTTCGCACTGGTGAGACTTGGAATTGGGCATCAGCTAGTTTCAAGTTTAACGTTTCAAGTCTCAAGTGAAGTGGATTGGGTACAGTTGAAGGCCCTTGCAGACCAGCATGGACTTTCTGCGGTTGTGCTAGACGGATTAAATGAGGTCTCAAAATCAAACTCTCAACTCTCAACTCAAATTATCGTGGATTGGAGAGGTGATGCAGAGCTATGTGCAGAGGCACGTGCAGTATGAGAATGCAATAGCGAGTCTTGCGGGATGGTACACCCAGCACGGATACAAAATGATGGTGCTGAAAGGGTATGCTTGCTCTCTTGACTGGCCCAAACCTGAGCATCGACCTTGTGGGGACATTGACATTTGGTTGTTCGGACAGCAGCGTGATGCAGATGTTGCCCTCGGTTCATGGTTCAAGGTTCTTGCTGAAGCAAGCGACCAAGGTCGGGCGCATAATCCAAATTTTAAGATTGACAAGGGGCATCATCATCACACGGTTTTTGAGTGGCAAGGATTTACGGTGGAGAAACATTACGACTTCCTGAATGTACATCACCATAAGTCGAATGTTGAAATGGAAGCAATTTTGAAAGACTTAGGGAAGGATAATTCGCATTGTGTGGAGTTGAATGGCGAGAAAGTGTATTTGCCCTCTGCCAATCTCCACGCTTTGTTCTTGTTGAGACATTCAATGAGTAACTTCGCTTCTACGGGTTTCCAACTGAGGCAGTTGCTTGACTGGGCATTCTTCGTAGAGAAACACGGTAAGGAGATTGACTGGGAATGGTTGGATAGCCAGTTAGAACACTTTGGTATGAAGAAACTGTATGAGGTGTTTAATGCCATTTGTGTGGGTGATTGGGGATTCGACGTGAAGCTATTCCCGAAAGTGCAGTTCCAACCCGAATTGAAAGATCGTGTGCTCAATGATATCTTGACTCCAGAGTTCTCCGAGAAGGAGTCAGGCGGCTTTATCTCTCGTGCAGTGTTCAAATACCGCAGATGGAAGGCTAATGAGTGGAAACACGAATTGTGTTTCAACGACAGCTTGTGGAGCGCCTTCTGGAGTGGAGTATGGGGACACCTGATGAAGCCAGGAATGATATAACTCTTTGCAGTTAAGAGTTGAAAGATAATAGTTAAATAGTGATTAATGAAAATCATAGATGATACTCTTTTGGACGAAGTTTCTGCACAGGCAAAAGTCTCATCAAGACTTCGGATGAATTATAACTTTCATCAGAGCCTTGAGGATAAGTGCCATCGATTCCTTAATGCCTTGGAGCCAGGAACAAAGGTAGAGATACATCGCCATCCCACGAAAGACGAGTCATTTGTGCTACTCCGTGGTAGAGTTAGAGTGAATACCTACAAGGATGATGGTGCTGAGATAGAGAGTGTAGTGCTCTGCCCAGAGGAAGGACTCTATGGGGTGGATATTCCCAAGGGAGTTTGGCATAATGTGGAATGCTTGGAGTCTGGAAGTGTATTCTTTGAATGTAAGGAAGGGCCGTTTGTGCCGCACGATGCCGAGGGCATCTTGAAAGTTTAGAGTTGAGGGTTTAGGGATTAGGGATAGTTCAAAGTTGAGAGTATGACAGGGACAACGCTATACAATAGATTGAAGAATTTCAAAGAGAGCGAAGGAAAATTTTGTTCTTTTGATCCAGGATTGATAACTCCAGAGTATGTGTATAGGATGTGGGGAGGGAAATTTTCGATTGAGGAAATCGAGAATGGATTTGCGGAATTACGGAATAAAGGAAACACAGAGTTTGGTGTATGAAGCAGTTAATTAAAAGTCAAAGAATAAGAATCGATGACCATTCTCGAGGGATGGCCGTTGGACATTTCGACGATGATGATGCAGATATTCATCTTGACAAGGAAGCCGTTTCTGGGAAGTATCGTATTCGTGTGCCACTCAATACAAATCGTCCTGTAAATGTTGAAATAAGAGGCGAACGAGATAGAGGGAATGAGGTTCCGGAGAATATCGCAAGGGAAGTAAGGGAAGCTTTTGCAGACGTGAATAAGAGACGTGCTTTTGTTGAAGACTTAGTTGCGGAACTACATAATTATTCATATCTTGATGTTAATAGACAGAGACAAAGAGATGCTGACATCAGTCGTGCTTTTGGCGCACTTAGACGATTGTCACGACATTTTGGGCTTGAGTGGAGCAATAGAACTGTTAGAGGATACTTGAAAGAATATAGGTCTTTGGGATTACGGTGTATGGTAACTATTACGGATGGCCCAGATCTTTACTATCTCTCTGTGGACAAGTATCATTTTATGATTGCTGACTATATGGTGATAGGTCTTCGAGACAGGAGTACGTGGGAGGAGATTCCTTTTGAGGCGATAGGGGAAGTATGATATCCTTGCTTCTATAATTTAAGTAATTTCAGCTTCATTAATCTTCTTGCATAGAAGCTGTGGATAAATGGAAGAATTAGTCTTAATGGCACTAAAGAATACATTAGACTTTCAAAAGTGAAATAATGTTGTAAACTCATTAGTATGGAATATCATTTCTTACAAGGCAAAAAGAATCTACTTGAAGGAGTAGAGGAAGATAAGATGCTTGAAACAATTAGCGACAAGATTGGTTCATTTTTTGACATGAAGAATCTGTGTTTTTTATTTGGTTCAGGCACCAGCGCTAAGGCAATCCCCCTAATGAAAGGATTGTATGAAGGACTTCAGCAAGAAAAGGATAACTATACTAATGACGAGAAGATTCTTCTTAGTAATATAGATGATAAAGGCAATATAGAAAGTGTCTTGGGCGTTTTATATTCTGGCCGTAGTTATCTTGCTGATAAATCCAACCCTACAGATGAAGAGAAAAAGAGTTTGGAAATAATCATTTCGTTGATAGTGAAGATAGAAAAATATCTGAAAACAAAACTGGATGTGTTGAATGATGATGAATGGGATGAAGAAATTAAGAAAACACTAGAAAACTACAGAAATTTTTATTCCAAGATAGCCCTTCGTAATAAGGAATTATCAAGAGTGAGCATCTTCACAACGAATAACGATATGTTTAATGAGGTGGCTCTTGATGGTCTGGGTATTCATTATTTCAACGGATTCAGCGGTGGGGTGATGAAGAGTTTCAATCCTGCTAGTTTCAATTACACTTTGTCAAAGAGGATGGATACCGCAATTGACAAGTATGAACCTGTAGAGAACCTTGTTTACTTATACAAGATACATGGTTCAGTTAATTGGATTGAGGATGAATCAGCAAGTAATGATTCGTTCTTTACCATAAAAGAACTACCATTACGAAACACAAACACCGATGTAAGCGTATTGGTATATCCTACTCCGTTAAAGCAGAATAAGAGTCTTGGCGCTCCATATGTTGATCTTTTCCGTGAGTTTCAGCATAAGTTGCTTGAGCCCAATACTGTTTTGTTTGTTATTGGATATAGTTTTAGTGACGAGCATGTGAATGATATTATCTATCGTGCTTTAGCCACCAATTCGACTATGAACCTTGTTGTTATTAATGATATAGAGGATGACAAGGTAATTACAAAGATTGATGATCCTCGTATATACAGAGTGTGGTCTTCGAACGAGACTGCAGGGGAGACTTCAATACATCATTTCAGCGAAATGGTAGATAAACTCTTCCCGACAAAGAATGCTTTTGATCCGGAACCGCTTCTGAAACAATTCGTGCAAGAGCTTCATGAAAATAGGTAAAATCATATCTGTTGAATACAATCAGTTTCGTGTAAGATTATTTCAATCCACACGGAATTCCACTACTAGCATAGATGGCTCAGTGTATTATTTCGGTAATATTGGGAGCTATCTAAAAACTCAAAATGTATCAGGTGAGGTAATTGTATGTGAGGTTGTATCTGTTGTAGATTATGTCTCTTCTAACATTCAGTCTTCAAAGTACAATCTGGATAGTTCCAGAGAGATAGTGCTCAAACCGTTGGGAACTATAAGTCGCGAGAATAAGTTTTCATTGGGAGTTGGCATATTCCCGTCGCTTTATGCTGATGTTGAAATAGTTCTGACTTCTGATTTGGATCTGATTTTGGAGGGTGTAAAGGATGGTGATGAAGAAAAAAATAAAAATGGAATTCATAAGTCATTCCTGATAGGTGTAAGTAAAAGTATGCTTAACTATCAGATTAGCCTAAATATCAACACATTTTTCAATATTCATACAGCTATTTTGGGAAATAGCGGAAGTGGAAAATCTAATACCGTTGCTCATATCCTCCACGAGATTTATCGAAAGGATAAGAATTTCGCCAAGGGAGCCAAAACCATACTGTTTGATTCAAATGGTGAATATAAGAAGGCTTTCACAAGTGCTCGCCTAACTGAAGATATAGATGTGAAGTTCTACAAGCCAACACTGATAACCGCAGATCTGGATGAGGGGCAGGAGTCTTTTCCAATGCCATATTATTTGATGAATTTAGATGAATGGCTGGGCTTCCTTATGGCATCGGAACTTACCCAAAAACCTTTCTGGGATAAAGTGTTGCAAACCACCTTCAAGTTCTATAAGATAGTGAATGACAATGGTGAGGATAACGCATCGTTTGTAAACTATTTCAAGTGGAAAATACTAAATATCCTTGCTCTTGTCAATTCTCAGATAGATTCTGATACAGCAAGAATTACAGCAGCACGAAGCGTTATTTTCAGATGTGGCCAATTGTTGGTGGACGAGGAAAGGTTGCGGTCTATTAAGGAATTTTTGGAAGAAGCGGACGGTAAATGTACACTTGCATGGGGTAGTAATAATTCAGAACTTGCCGACTTTATTACAACACAAAGAGAGAATATTGATGAGGATTCTGCGATGCAGTTGGATGCGGAGAAACTTAAGTCGGGAGAGTATTACGACTACAATTTCCTGTCTATCGCGGTCGAGATGACATTATTGGAGGAAGAAGCTCGTGGCAATACCAGAATTAGGGAATATGCATCCACCATGATAACTCGTCTGGATTATTTCTTGAATAACCCTGAATGCGGATTTATGAAAGCAGAAAGGCCGGACTATCAGAATGTAGAGGAGTATCTGAAAAAAGTGTTCGGAATTAACGATGATGATAAGAAGAAACAATTGATAGTTATTGACTCTAGCGAGATAAACTCAGAAACTTTGGAACTGCTTACCAGCGTAATAAGCAGAATGCTGTTTGACTACCGCAAGCGACTATATGGCGAAGCAAGACGCAAGCAGCCTATTCACTTGATAATGGATGAGGCACATCGCTATATCAGAAAAAATGGAGGTTATATCCTCAGAGAAAACATTTTTGAAAAGATCGCACGAGAAGGACGTAAGTACTCATTATATTTAATGATCTCTTCACAGAGGCCGTCCGAATTGTCAGAAACTGTTCTTTCACAATGTGGTAACTATATCGTCCATCGAATACAGAATGAAGTTGATTTGAAATATGTATATTCTGTTCTCCCTTATTTTTCAGAAGATTTTGTGAGCAAGATCAAGCAGTCAGTACCAGGTGAAGCCCTTATTTTTGGTAGTTGTGTACCAATGCCTTTGCAAGTTAAAGTGCCACGTGCGAACCCTGACCCAGATAGCGACAACTGCACAATTACAGAGGAATGGTTTAAAGATGGATATAGAAACGAATCATAGTTTTTGAGGTCAGAAGGAAAAAAGAGTGGGCGCATGCTCTGGCGGACGGCCTCTCTCTGTGCGGAGCGGAAGGCTCTTTTGGGGGCTTGACCACAAATGTGCCAGAAGCGGTGATAATAATGAAGAATAGAATTCAAAAAATATAATTGTAGATTTTGTTATGAACATGAAACTTAGGGATATTCCTTTTTCGCCTCCCGACATGACGGAGGCAGAGGCTAAAGAGGTGCGTGAGGCTATTCTCTCGGGTTGGATTACTACAGGTCCTCGTACCAAGAAGTTGGAACAGAAGATTTCGGAGTATGTGCACACGGACAAGACGGTGTGTCTGAACTCGGCAACGGCTGCACTGGAGATGGTGCTGCATCTATTGGATATTCAGCCGGATGATGAGGTGATAGTGCCGGCATATACCTACACGGCAACGGCCTCGGTAACTCAGCACGTGGGCTGCAAGCTGGTGCTGGTGGACAGTCAGAAGGACAATGTGGAGATGGACTATGATAAGTTGGCGGCTGCCATAACGGAGAAGACAAAGGTGATTTGCCCTGTAGATCTTTGCGGTATCGTAGCCAACTATAACCGTGTTTTCGAAATTGTTGAAGCAAAGAAAAACCTCTTCAAACCCAACAATGCCCTGCAAGCAAAAATCGGCCGTATCGTCGTATCGGCAGACTGCGCTCACAGCTTCGGCGCGTCACAAAAGGGCAAGATGGCCGGCGAAATCGCGGACTTCTCATCGTTCAGTTTCCATGCAGTGAAAAATTTCACTACAGCTGAAGGTGGCGCCTTAACCTGGCATCTTCCTTTTGGTAACGAAATCGTTCCCACGGACGCCAATTACCTTCCTACGGTACCCAAGAAGGAAGGAGAAACCTGGAATGAACTTCTGTATCGTTTATCTCAGCTATTCTCTCTCCACGGACAGAACAAAGATGCATTGGCCAAGACCAAACTGGGCGCATGGGAGTATGATATCATCGGCCCGTGGTACAAGTGCAATATGACGGATATTATGGCTGCCCTGGGTCTGGTGCAGATGGAACGGTATGAAGGTTTGCTGAAACGTCGCCAGGAGATTGTGGCAAAGTTTAACGAGGCGTTGAAGGATCTGCCTGTGGCAGTTCTGAATCCTAAGGCTGCTGAACACTGCAGATAACATCACTTGCATTTGGTTTGCCACTTGGGTAAGACTCGTGAGGATGCCAACAAGGTGATTGAACAGATGGCAGACCGTGGAATTGCCTGCAATGTGCACTACAAGCCGCTGCCTATGATGACGGCATACAAGGCACTGGGATTTGACATCAAGGATTATCCTAATGCTTATCATCTGTTTGAGAATGAGGTGACGCTGCCGTTGCA
>JAEEGL012218877.1_pt1 | contig 22644 bp, 23 predicted proteins | sample 9134231 | NCBI WGS metagenome assembly JAEEGL01 (sample SAMN16246548, study PRJNA631951) | gut metagenome | biome: gut microbiome; feature: rumen; material: fiber-attached | host: Bos | place: Iran: Karaj | collected 2018-10
AACATGCCTTTCTTATACATCAGCCTGGATACGCCCAGCGTAAACAGCACGCCCACCGGCACCATTATGCCCACCGTACCCGCGTTCAGCGCCGGAACCGCTATGAACAGTATCAGCATCAGGATGAGCGGCGCTACCGCGATCTTTACGTTCTTGGCTATGAATACCACTCCCAGCGCTCCGAACAGCGCCGGCACCATCTGCGCGAAGGCAGGAGCCAGCACCGGAGCGTTGAGCACCGGAGTGAGCGGCCTTATAAGCAGTACGCCTATTATGATTATTATCGTGGTTACTATGCTGGAGACCGCTATGGAGATCGTGGAGATAACCTCGCCCTCCTCCGAGCTGGCCTTAACGTCCGCCTGCTCCAGCGCATTGAGCGCCACCGGCAGCTTAAGGTTGGAGATGTTTCCGGTAACGAAGGACAGGTAGGATCCGCCCGCGCCCAGCATGGGCACGTAGGTTATGGTCTCCACCACTGCGACGGCCCAGTACATGGGCGCTGTAGCGATGAGTCCCATCGTAAATCCGTGCCAGTCCGGACCGGTCCTGAATATCAGCGCCGTAGCCACCGGGTAGGCTATCAGCATTATCATTACGAATATGTTCCACTTGCGTCCGAAGCTGTGGACCTGATCGATGTAAGTCATTTCTTTTTTCATCGTCTCGTCCTCCCTTCTACGACAGCCACGCGGTGATGGGTATCGCCGCGGCCATTCCCAGGATAAGGCTTATGGGCAGCGCGTAGTCCATTATCCAGCGCTTGCCGGTCTTTTTGAGCAGCAGCCCGCAGACCGCCATCACGAGCGCGGAAACGACGAATACGCACACCGGGATCAGACCGGTGAAGTCCCCTTTGAACACACCGGCAACGTCGCAGAACACGAAGCCCACGAAGGCAGAGATCATGCCTATGAACATGGAGTTCTGGAAGATGTCCGCCCACTTTTTGTCGCGCTTCTCCAGATTGATGACGCCGGTCAGGAGCTTTTTGCCGATCAGCGGAACCAGCCATATGCCCACCAGAATGGAGATGGTCATTACGGACGCTATGGTTACGTACTGCGTTGCCGTAAGGCCGGTCACCTGCCCGAAGGAAAGTCCCATGGCGTTCTCCGCGTTGGTCGCGGCTATGGTCTCGTACGACAGGTTGCCCACGACGGAAAGACGCAGCCACGGGAGCGGCAGGCCCAGATCCTTGGACAGTGTTATTACGCTTATGACTATTGCTATCGCCGGAGCGATGGTAAAGATGGCCGCCGTGCGCGCTATGCGCTTTAGCTTGGCGCTGTCCATGCCAAGCTGCTTTGCCCTCTTCCACGCTTTAACGAGGAAGAAGACGGACTGCGCAAGCACCACGGCAACGATGATCCCCGCCAGTACGAACAGTACCGGACTGTTGATGCCGAATTCCATGACTTGTGTCCTTTCGATAATTATTGCGGATATTATATGTTTACTAATACAAAAAACATTCTATAGGCAAGCCCGTAGAATGTCAATTTATACAGCGATTTTAGTCCGCTGCGTCAGAAGATGTTGTAGACCAGCGCGCCGATGAAGAACGACAGCACGTTGGCGAAGAACGTAAGGATAAGGAGCCTGCGGGACGGTCCGAAGGCTTTGCGGAAGATCAGGTATTCCGCCGCGACTACCAGCAGTTCCAGGATGATCAGCCACGGCACGTCGAACGCGTCCGGAACCAGATCCAGAAAGGTGTTGAGGGCCACATTGGTGACCACGTTGGAAAGCGCTATTATGCCGAGGTCCAGCGGCCTTTTGTAGCCGAAAACGCGGAACCAGCAGACCTCGATGATGACGGTCAGGATGCAGGCGGCTCCGTTGTACAGTATTGGATTGCTCCAGAATGTGTTATAGAACATTGCGGATGGAAAGATCTGTGCGCCGGTAAACTAACGCGGATCAGTCTTTACGAAGAAAAGCAGCCGCCGCGGATCAGCGCAGCGTCTGGTCGTTGGGCTCTTCCGGCTGCATGCCGTCGTTCTGCAGCCTGCGTCTTTTGACTGCGCGGCGCAGAAAAACGATGGCTGCTATGATCACGACGACCGCAACGATTATTGCTGTGATCTGCGCCGGATCGGTCTTGGGCATAGGGGCTATGTCCGCGAACGCGCAGACTGTGCCGAGCATGGTTATCAGAAGCGATAATGTAAGTATGCGAATTCTTTTCATATTGATACCTCCCGGACCGTTTGGTTACATGAGTTTTATCAACAAAAGCGTTACCGCGCAGGAAAGCAGATTGGCGACCAGCGTTACCAGCGCAAGCGGCCGGTCCGTTCCAAGCGCTATGCGGTAGATGGCAAATTCAAATATATAAATCAAGCATTCTACGATGATAACAGCGGGCGCCAGGTTGAACAGATAGAAGAACGACAACAACAAGCCGAGGGCCAGGCTGGTTATGACGTTCAGGAGCGCGACTATTATCAGACCCCACTTATCCTTCCAGCCGAAAAGGCGGAATACCGCAACTTCCACAGCAACTGTCAGGATGCAGGAGACCGTGTAATAGACAGCCGGGTCACGCAAGCTTATCATCGTCTTCCTCCATCTCTGCCAGTTCTGCTCTGCGCTTTTTTACAGACTTTCCTAGAAGCACTATGGCAATGATTATGATCACCACCGGGATGACGTAGACGACCCAGGACGAGGCTCTTTTTATCGGGCTGAAGATAACGTCCGCGAACGCGGCCGAAGTTCCGAGAACTATCAGCAGCAGCGTAATTGCGAGTATGCGAAAACGTTTCATACACTTACCTCCGGGACGGCCGAAGCGCCGGGACGATCTACTTACACAGAACTTTTTCCGAGTATATTATAGCACCAAGGCCAAGCAGGAAACAGACAATGATGAGGAGACTCTGTAAAGGTCCTGTGAGTTTTATCAGGCCGCCGATCAGGGCGCCGGGCCAGAGCGCGGACGCCGCAAGGCCGAACGCCAGCCCGGGGTAGTCAGGAATGTGCCTGTACATCAGCCACAGGGTGACCGGCATGGTAAGGTTTATCAGAAGCTGACCGACAAACGACAGAGGCATGCTCCACGCGAAGAACGCAGTAAGGATGGCAGCGACAGCTATGCTTGCGACCGCGGGCTTTACGACGCCCAACTTGTCGCAGACGAAGCCGCCCAGAGCTTTGCCCAGGAACACGAAGAGCGTAAGCAGAAGCGATGCCGCGGCGCCGTTCTTCCAGGTGAATTCCGCTGCCGAACCGCCTATTGCGCGGACCGCTACGGCAAACGTAAGGAACGCGACCGGAAGAATGGGGTCGGACTTTGAGGATCCCGCCGGACCTTTCACCGCGTTATGTCCGATATCCGCTGTTTTTTCTGCCGTGCCGCCGAGATCTTTGTAGAACACGGACCTTCTGTATATGCTGAAGCACGCTACGGCAGCTATGCCGAGCGCGGCGCAGATGTAATCTATGATCTGCGGGTAAAGGACTCCGAGAGTGACGCCGAATGCGCCGGGAGCTACGAATATGCCCAGAGGCGCAGCCTTGCCGCCGCTGCGGTCCAGAGTAACGGAACCGCCGGCGACGTGGAACACACTGTTTCCAAGACCTATCAGCACAGCCTTTATCATTAGCCCGAAGGGATAGATCGCCGCGGCAGCCACCACGAACATGGCCGCTGCCTGAACGGTGCCGCAGAGCATAAGATAGTCAGAGCGGGTCCTGTCACGCCTTAATGCACGGTCCATAAGCAGACCAACAAGGCACTGCGTGGAGAAAGCCAGCGTATTATAAACGATCACCGCGCTGCTATGGGCAAGAGCCTCCGTCCCGAAGGCAAACAGGGCGCCCACGCAGGCGGCGTCTACAAGAAGGTGCGATATTGCGTTAAAAACTGTGATGAGCATCTGCCGGTACCTGTAAAGAAGCTCCTCCGGTGTAAACGCTGCACGGCCCTATCTGCCGAGCATGTACAGCAGCGCGTTTACTATGCAGGCCGCCACGTTGCTGCCGCCCTTGCGGCCGCGCGCAACGATGTAAGGCACAGGCTCCTGCATCAGAAGTTCCTTTGATTGTACCACATTTACGAAGCCCACGGGAACGCCTATGACAAGTTTCGGATCCAGCTTTCCCTCTTCTATCAGCTCGCAGATGCGGACCAGAGCCGTAGGAGCGTTTCCGATGGCGAAGATTAGCGGCTTTCCGAGAGAAGCGGCTTTGTCCATGGAAGCCGCGGAACGTGTGCTGCCGTTGGCCTTCGCGGCTGCGGCGACGTCCTCGTCCGCTATGAAGCAATAGACCTCGCCGCCGTATTTCGCAAGGTTCTTCTTGTTGATGCCCGCCTTGGCCATCTGGGTGTCCGTAACTATGCAGGCGCCGTTCTTTATGGCCTCGTGAGCCTTTGCCACCACGTCCTCCGAGAAGCACAGCGTGTCCGCGTATTCGAAGTCCGCGCTGGTGTGGATGACGCGCTTGATTATCGGCGCCAGTGCCGGGTCTATGGGGTGCGGAAGCTCGGACTCTATTATCTCGAAGCTGCGCTTTTCTATCTCCATCGGGAGTACTTGTTCTAATTGGATCTTCATGTTCAAACTCCTTTTTCCAGGATGTCGTATATCATCTTCATGTCCAGGTTGGCGCGTATGCCGTCCGCCAGAATGTCGAACTGCTGCTGCTTGTAGGCCGCGTAATCGAAGGCTTTAAGTTCCGACGGATCCAGCCCTTTGCGCCTGCAGAGAAGCGCTATCAGAGCCTCGCGGCACTGCGCGGAATCGAAGAAACCGTGCAGGTAGCTGCCAAGGACGTTTCCGCTTGCGCAGCCGTCGTCGTGGCCGTTGTCCAGCTTGTCCAGCGGGCTTGCTCCGTCCGCCAGAGCCGTGGCTCCCATGTGGATCTCGTAGCCGGTAAGCTCCGCGCCGTCGAAGTCCTTCCAGAAACCTTCCGCCTTTGCGACGCCGGAGACTCTGGTGCGGTGCTTTTCTTCCGCGAACTCCGTGTCTATGGGAAGAAGCCCCATGCCGGCAATGCTTCCGCCGCCTTCCACGCCGGACGCGTCCGTAATGGTGCGGCCCAGCATCTGATAGCCGCCGCAGATGCCGATCACAGGCGTTCCCTTCGCGGCCAGCTGCTTTATGGCTGCCTCCAGACCGTTCTGGCGCACCCACTTAAGATCGGAGATGGTGTTCTTGGTGCCCGGCAGGATGACCAGGTCAGGGTCGCCTAGCTCTCTTGCGGAAGACACGTAGCGCACGCCTATGCCCTCGGTAGCCTCCAGCACTGTAAAGTCCGTAAAGTTGGACAGCTTGGGCAGGCGGATGACCGCTATGTTTATCTTAGCCGCAGCCTTCTTGACCAGCCTTTCCGAAAGGCTGTCCTCGTCCTCTATGTCCGCGTGGATGAACGGCACCACGCCCGCGCAGGGTCTGTGGGTGAGCTCCTCCAGCTGCTTAAGGCCGGGCTTAAGGATCTCCACATCGCCGCGGAACTTGTTGATAATCGTGGCTTTTACGTAGTTCTTCTCCTCTTCCGTAAGCAGTTCTATGGTTCCGTAGAGCTGCGCGAAAACGCCTCCGCGGTCTATGTCGCCCACCAGAAGCACGGGTGCCTTGGCCATCTTGGCCATGCCCATGTTTACGAAGTCGTCTGCCTTAAGGTTGATCTCCGCGGGGCTGCCCGCGCCTTCGATGACGATTATGTCGTTCTGCGCCGAGAGCGTGTCGAAGGCCTTCTGTATCGCCGGACGCAGAGTGTGCTTCATCTTGTAGTATTCCTGCGCCTTGTAGTTGCCCAGGACCTCGCCGTTTACTATCACCTGCGAGCCCATGTTGGTGACGGGTTTGAGCAGGATGGGGTTCATCAGCACGGACGGTTCCACTCCCGCAGCCTCCGCCTGCACCACCTGCGCGCGGCCCATCTCCAGGCCGTCCTTGGTGATGAAGGAATTGAGCGCCATGTTCTGGCTCTTGAACGGAGCCACCTTGTAACCGTCCTGCGCGAAGACTCTGCACAGACCGGCCGCCACTATGCTCTTGCCGGCGTTGGACATGGTGCCCTGGATCATTATTGCTTTAGCCATTTACTGTCTCCTTGAGCGCTGTTTAACTGCGCTCCGTTGTATACCTGAGCGCTGTTATCTGCTCTTTGTTATATCCCTGAGCGCTTCGATCAGCGCTTTGTTCTCTTCTTCCGTGCGGACGCCCAGGCGGACGTACGTGTCGTCCAGGCCGTTAAAGCTTCTGCAGTCGCGCACCTTTATGCCGCGCGCTGCAAGCAGTTCTCTTGCCCCGAGGCCGCCTTCCTTCCGCAGACCATCCGGCTCCTTTACAAGCAGGAAGTTTGCCTTGGACGGGCACACCTTAAAGCCCAGTTCCTTCAGTTCCGAAATCAGGTATTCGCGCTGAACGTCTATATATTCGCGCGCCTTCTGCAGAAATCCGGTCTCTTTGCATGCCGCTATTCCCGCTGCCTGAGCGGGTGCCGAAACGCTCCACGGACTGGCCAGCGCGTAGGCCTTATCCATAAGCTCCCTGTCGCTGCAGAACATGAATCCCAGGCGCAGTCCGGCCATGGAATAGGTCTTGGTGAACGCGTTTACTATAACAAGTGTTCTGTAATCTTTTGTAAATTCTACCGCGCTTCGTTCCTCTGTGAACTCCAGGAAGCACTCGTCGACGACCAGCATCGTCCCGATGCGCTCGCATAGTTCCGCGACGTCAGCCACCTGTTCTGCGCTCAGCATGATTCCGTCCGGGTTGTTTGGACGGCAAATGAACGCCATCTGCGGAGCCGAAGCCGCAAGGGACATCGCGCAGTCCGGAGGAGCCTCGGTAAGTTTGTGCTTTATCTCTTCCGTTATCTGAGCCGCGCTCCTGCCGAGCACATCGTAATAGACGGCCTGAGCGCCGAAGAGCGACGCGCACCTTTCGTATTCGGAAAAACCGGGCCTGGGGACCAGCACCTTCCTTGGCTTTACCGCCGCGCACAGACGCAGCAGAAGATCCGACGCGCCGTTGCCGCAAAGTATGTTCTCCGCAGGCACACCGTATCTTTCCGACAAGGCCGCCGTCAGTTTCCTGCAGAACGGATCCGGGTAGGAAAGCTCCGTGCGGACAGCCTCCTGCGCAGCTTTTGCGACGGACTCCGGCATTCCCAGAGGGTCAATGTTGACCGAGAAATCCATCGGTCTTTTTTCTTCGGCGTACACGTCGCCGCCGTGTTCGTAAGTTCTCATCGTATTATGAATATCGCCATGCGCACTATCACCGCCGCCGCGAAAGCCAGGACCGAAGTTACGGTCATGAGTCTCTGCGAGCGGTGTATGTCTTCCGTCTCTATGGGACGGATGTCGTCCCCAATGAATTCCTTTTTATGCACGACGCCGCCGTACACAGCGTCGCCGGCCAGCCTTACTTCCAGCGCGCCGGCCATTACGGACTCGGTCTGCGCGGAGTTGGGGCTCGCGTGCTTGTAGCGGTCCCGCTTCCAGATGCGGAAAGCGTCGGACGCGTTAAGACCCACTGCAGCCGAAGCCACCATCATTATAAGCGCCGCGAACCTTGCCGGGATGAAGTTCGCAACGTCGTCCAGCCTCGCGGCAACGGTCCCGAAACGCTCGTACCTTTCGTTGCGGTAGCCCAGCATGGAATCCATGGTGTTTATTGCCTTGTAGACGCAGCCGCCCACAGGCCCGAACAGCGCCATGTAAAGGAGCGGAGCGATCTCTCCGTCCGAGGTGTTCTCGGCCACGGTCTCCACCGCCGCACGCACCACGCCGTCTTCGTCCAGAACGTTTACGTCGCGGCCGACTATCATGGCCACCGCGTCCCTGCCGCTCTGAAGCCCGCCTTCCTTGAGCGCCTTGTATACTTTTTCGCTCTCGGCCTTAAGTGACTTCGCCGCAAGGCACTGCCAGCACAGGACACCGCCTACTATAACGTAGACGACAGGATGTATAAGCATGCACAGGTACAGCACCAGACCGGCCGATCCTGCCGCGAAAAGCAGCATGCAGATCACCAGAACGGCTCCTGCAAGACGCTTGTTCTTCCAGTCGTAGCAAAGCTTTTCCAGAAGACTTATGAGCTTGCCGTAGCCTATCACAAGGTGCGGCCAGCCGTGAGGGTCGCCCAGCAGCGCGTCCAGCCCGAAGCCTATCGCCATGGCTATCGTATTATACAGAAGCATGCTCCGCCGCCTTTCCGTTGTTTAACGAGCTGTCTGCAGTCTTTTCCGACGCGTACTGTGCCGCTTTTCCCGCGAAGGTCCTCGCGAACTCCGGGTTCGCTGCCAGATAAAGATGCGGGAAGCCCGCGTACAGTGTGTCGGTCGCGACCACGCAGTCCCAGCCCCGGGCGCCGGAAGCCTTTTCCGCGCGGAAATCGCGTCCCGGATCCTCGCTGTCGTAGTAATGGAACTCGTGAGCCCTTATGCTCTCCCCTTTCCTGCAGAAGAGATTGTCCTTCGCCGCGGTAAGCTCCACGTACCCGAAGCGCTGAAGCTTGCTGGTATTGTACGCCTTAGCTGCGAACACGCCGGCCATAGGAACACCGTCCAGCTCCGAGTGAAGATACAGGAATCCGCCGCACTCCGCGAAGGTCGGAAGCCCGCCCTGCACAGCCTTCTTTACGGACGCCCTCATGGAAACGTTATCGGAAAGCTCCTTGGTATAGAGCTCCGGATAACCTCCCGGAAGGTACAGAGCGTCCGCGTCCCGCGGCACCTCGCTGTCCGACATCGGGCTGAAATATTCTATGTTGAACCCCGCTGCCTTAAACAGCTCCAGGTTCTCTTCGTATATGAAGCAGAAGGCCTTGTCCTTCGCCACCGCAAGCACCGGCCGCTTAAGTCCGCAGAAGTTACCCCTGCATACCGTCGCGTAGACCGGTTCGCCGGTAAACAGCTTTCCGCCTTCTATCAGCGGCGCAGTATTCGCGAGCTCTATCAGTCCGTCTATGTCTACGCACTCTTCGGCCTTCTCCGCCAGCTTGTCTATCCTTTCCCGGAGGTCTTCTATCTCCTCGGCCGTGATAAGTCCCAGATGGCGCGACCCAAGCTCCGCCTCCGGCATTTTGGGAAGGAATCCGTAAGCCTTTACGCCTGCGTTCTCCGCTATCGCCTTAAGGTCCTTGTAGAGCATTGCGGACGCCCCGTTGAATATGACGCCTTCTATGCGGCTGTCCGGTCTGAAATCCCTGAAGCCGCGTATTACCGCACCCGCGGAAGTGTACATTCCGCGCACATTTATCACCAGAACCACGGGAGTTTCCGTAGCCTTGGCCACGTCGAAAGTGCTTGCGCGGCCTTCGGTCCCGATGCCGTCGTAGTAGCCCATTACGCCCTCTATCACCGAGAGCTCCCCCGCGTGCGAAGCGTATACGGTCCTCAGCTGCTGCGGATCGCAGAAGTAAGGATCCAGATTGTAGCTGGGCACGCCCAGCACCGCCCTGTGGAACATGGGGTCTATGTAGTCCGGTCCGCATTTGAACGCGTTGAGCCCGGCGCCCCTCTTCTTGAGAGCCGCCAGCAGCGCCATGCATACCGTGGTCTTTCCGCAGCCGGAATTTGTACCGGCCACAAGGAATCTTCCCTGCATATTACTTTTCTCCGTCCTTGCCATCCGCGCAGGCCTTTCCGCCTCCGCAGCTTGTTGAAGCGCGGTCCTTTCCGCCTCCGCTTATTATGAATATCGGGTTTCTGGCCATCAGCAGATCGTATCGCCCTGCCCTCTTGGACTGAGCCGCTGATATCTGCACCACTTCCGCCTTAAGACCGTTGGCCTCGAACGCATCGAGCGCATCGCACAGGCTCTGCAAAGCTATGGTATTTACGACTATGCGCACCGCCGGATTCTTAGCCAGAAGCACCGCCATTATCTCCTTAAGGCCGCCCTTGCTTCCGCCTACGAAAGCCGCGTCCACCGCAGGCATGTCCTCCATTGCGGCAGGCGCCAGGCCCTCTATTATCTCCACGTTTCCGATGTGGAACTTGCGGCAGTTGGCCTTTATAAGCTCCACGCCTTCGGGGTCCGTCTCTATCGCGTAGACCCTGCCCTTCCATGCGGAAAGAGCCATCTCCACTGTGCAGGATCCCGTGCCCGCGCCTATGTCCGCGCAGGTCATTTCCGGGCTTATACAAAGCTTGGAAAGGCTTACGGCGCGTATCTCGGACTTGGTCATGGGGACCTCGCCGCGCAGGAACTCCTCGTCCGGGATGCCTGTCCTTACGGAAGCGTCCGCGTCCGGATTCTCCGCCACCACTACGGTAAGCGAAGACAGTTCCATATCCTTAAGTTCCGCAGCAGTGCAGCAAAGCACCTTCTGGGCGTCGCTGCCCAGATCCTGTCCTACCCAGAGCTTTATATCCTCGTAACCCGCATTGCAGAGCTGCTCCGCCAGATCCTTCGTATTCTTTCCGGTAAGGAAGAAGGTCTCGCGGTTCCTGCGGACCATCTCCGCGGCGTTGCAGTCCCTTCCGTGAAGGCTGCACAGCGCCGCGTTCTGCCAGGGCCTTCCCAATGCCGCGAACATCGCGTTCAGCGAAGAAATGCCCGGGTATACTTTAAGGTCGAAGCCGTCCGAGAACACTTCGCAGAGTTTGGTGGACGCGCTGTAGAATCCTGTGTCGCCGGACACCAGCACGGAGAACACGGACTTATCGCTTGCCGTTACGGCATCGTAGATCTTACCGGAATCGTACTCCGCGATCTTTTCGCAGCCTTCGGTGAACCGCGCGTATTCCTCCAGAAGCCTCTCCGCGCCGAACACGACCCGGCTCTTCGCAAGAGCCGCTGCCGCGTCCGCCGTAATGCTGCCGGCTCCCAGGCCGGCCCCGATGATGTTGACTTTCTTCATAGTTCTCTCCACTTTCCGGACCTGAGCGCTTTCTTCCAGAAAGCCATGCCCTCGCCGGTGTCTGCCTGAGGTCTCTTAAGAAGCAGAACGGTCATGCCGCACTTCTGCGCCGCGTTCACCTTGTCCGCGAAGCCGCCTGTGCGGCCCGTGTCCTTGGTAAGCAGATACTTTGCGCCGCTGGTGCGGAACATCGCAGCGTTAAGCTCTTCCGAGAAGGGCCCCTGCATGCAGATTATGTGCTTCGCGGGTATGCCCGCCGCTATGCAGGACCTTAGTCCGTCTTCGGAAGGCAGTATCCGAAGCCACACTCTCTCTTCCGCGCCTTCTATGTCCGCCAGAGCAGCCGCTTCCTTGGCCCCCAGGGACGAAAAAACGCCTCCCTCGTGCGCGTTAAGGTACTCAGCCATATCAGAGAGCGTCTCGAACTCCACGCAGCCTGTATGGGGCTGTTTTTCCCTCAGCACCCTTCTGCATTTCGCTCCGGCCTCTTTGCACGCAAGGTCTATGGAATCGGTGGCTACGTCCGCGTAAGGATGGGTTGCGTTAAGGACCAGCAGAGGATCCTCCTCCCTGATCAGCGCCGCCATCTCCGCGGGTCCGAGCCTTCCGGCGTGCACCCTCAGGCTCCCGCCGGCTTCCATAAGCTCCTCGCCGTAGTCCGTTGCCACGCAGCAGACCGTGTCTATGTTAAGTTCCTTCGCGAGTTCGGAAAGCTCCCTGCCCTCCGTGGTGCCCGCGAATATGACCAGTTCAGCCAATCCTGTACCCCCTGGGAGTTACCATCTTTCCGTCTATTATCTTTGTAGCGGCGTTGCCTATGAACACGGTGGTGAACATGTCCACCTGAGTGTCCCTCAGCTCCGCCAGAGTCATGGTCTTTTCCGTCTGACCCTCGCGGCCTATGTTGTTGACGGTACCGCACACGGTCTTAGGATCCTTGTGGCGCAGCAGTATGTCGCAGGCCTTCTGAAGGTAGTCCGCGCGCTTGTGGCTAGACGGATTGTAGAGCGCTATGCACATGTCCGCGGAAGCGCAGGCGTCCAGTCTCTTCTCTATCAGTTCCCACGGAGTAAGCAGGTCGGAAAGGCTTATCACCGCGAAGTCGTGGCCCAGAGCCGCGCCAAGGGCCGCGCCTCCCGAAAGCGCCGCGGTAACGCCGGGAATTACTGCAACTTCAACGTTTTTGTATTCCGGGGAGAGCTCGTAGATGAGCCCTGCCATGCCGTATACACTGCTGTCGCCGGAGCACACCACCGCAACGTTCTTTCCCTCCTGAGCCAGGCGCAGAGCTTCGCGGCAGCGGTCCGTCTCCTGACGCATTCCGTTGTCGAAGAACTCCTTGTCCGGATAGTGAGGCACCACCAGTTCTATGTATTTCTTGTATCCTACGATGACGTCCGCCGCCTTTATCGCTTCGTCCGCCTCGAATGTCATCCCGGAGAACTTTCCGGGACCTATTCCTACAACTACACACTTACCCATTTGTTGATCCTTTCTCTTGCGATCCGGCGCTGCCGGTCAGTCGTTCCAGGTAAGCGCAGGCTCCTTTATCGCCAGCGCCATGGTTATGCCGTTTCCGGCCTCTTTCTTGTTTATGAGCCGTCCGCCCGAGGCCAGCACCGCCGCCCTTTCGCAGACGTTGTCCACTCCGGTTATCTTCTTTACGAACTCGGAGCCGGAATAATCTCCGGGCACAGCGGTAAGCTCGCCCGCCGTGTACGTAAGGAACGGAAAACCGTGCCTTTTGCAGAACTCCACGAGCGCCGGCTCGTCCTTCTTAAGATCCAGACTCGCCGCCTGAAACACCGCCAGTCTGTGGACCCCGCTCTTGGCAAGGACAGCCTCGAAGGCATCCTCCAGCGCGTCCAGCTCTATGTTTCTGTGGCATCCAACGCCCAGCGTCACCACCGGCGGCACCAGACGCAGAGCGTCGCTGTTTCCGCGCGAACGGTGCGACACCAGTATGTCGTAACCTGTGTCCGCGTACTCCAGGCACGGCGGCAGTTCGCCTTCTATCTCGTAGAGACTCTTTATCTTAAGCTTTTCGCCTGCAAGTATGCGCGAGGACACCCACTTTATCTTTTCCGGGTTGGCCACCAGCAGTCCCTGAGACCTTGCCCAGTCGTCCGCGGCGAACAGACCGTTGATGTCCGTAGCCGTAGTTACCACAGGCAACGCTCCTATCGCCCTGCCTATCTTTACGGCAAGGTCGTTGGCTCCGCCCAGATGTCCGGACAGCAGCGGTATGGAATAGGTTCCCAGTTCGTCGATCACTATTATCGCCGGATCCACTGTCTTCTTGCGCACGTAGGGAACTATGGCCCTTACGGCTATCCCGCAGGAACCTATGAATATCAGGGCGTCAGAGTCCGGCCAGGATTTTTCCGTCCAAGCGGACAGTCCGCCTTCCGGGCAGCGTTCCAGTTCGAACTCCACAGGTTCTTTGCCCAGAGGTCCTTCCTTAAGCTTAAAGGAAAGGTCCATGCCCAGATCCATGCCTCGCTTTGAAAACGCTATCGCGCGGATGATCATTTGCTTGCCTTTCTGAACTCGGTGGAGAAGTCAGGAGCGTAAAGCCTGGACAGCTCGTAATCGCTTCCCAGGCAGTCTCCGATCACCATCAGAGCGGTCTTCGTGATGTTGTTCTTTGCGGCGGTCTCGGCCAGCGTAGCCACGGTGCAGCGGCAGACCTTCTCGTCCGGCCAGGTGGCCTTGTAGACGACGGCCGCCGGGGTGTCGGGCTCGTATCCGCCCGCGATTAGTTCCGCGGAAAGCTCCTTAAGAAGTCCGGTGGAAAGGAACACCACCATAGTAGCGTGATGCGCCGCGAAGCTGCGGATGTTCTCTCTTTCCAGCACCGGCGTACGGCCTGCCATGCGGGTGATTATCACGGACTGCGAAACGTTTGGCAGAGTGTACTCCGCCTTAAGAGCCGCGGCCGCGCCGCAGAAGCTGGATACTCCGGGGCACACGTCGTAATCTATGCCCATGGGCGCCAGCCTGTCCATCTGCTCGCGGATCGCTCCGTAAACCGAAGGGTCTCCGGTATGCAGACGCACGGTGGTCTTGCCGGCCTTCTCGGCCTTTTCGATCTCCGCTATGACTTCGTCCAGCGTCATGTAAGCGCTGTCGAATACCTCGCAGCCGGGTTTCTTATAGTCCAGCAGAGCCGGGTTTACCAGCGAGCCTGCGTAGATGATAACGTCAGCCTCTTCCAGCAGTTTCTTTCCTCTTACGGTGATGAGATCCGGGGCACCGCTCCCCGCTCCTACGAAATGTACCATTTTTACTCCTTTTTCCAAAGCTTCGAAAGTTCCGCGGCTCCCGGGCTCTGGCAGAGAACGCCGCCCAGATCCTCGCGGTTCGTAAAGCAAATGTATTCTATCTGAACGTCGTCCGGGACCTTGCGCAGAAGCGTCGCCTCTATGCGTTTCCCCAGTATTTCCAACGTTTCATCCATTTTACCGGCAGCCTTCAGCACGTCCAGCGCCGCGTCCGTAGTGGCGCAGGGCAGCACATGCTTAAGAGTCTCCAGGTCCGCTCCCGCCTCCAGCGCGCAGGCCAGAAGAGTCTCCATGCGACCGTCGCCTCCGGAGGAGTGCGTAAAGGTCTGGCCTATGCCAAGTTTTACCATCTTGCCTATGTGTCCCACCATGAATATGCGCTTAAAGCCGCACTCCACCGCGGAATTGATGGCGTCGCCTATGAAGTTGGACATGGCTATGCATTCGGAAACGTCCAGCTTAAGAACGTCCCTCGCGAAGTCCCTGCCGTAGTTTCCGGGCACCAGGAAGATGTCCGTGCGCCCCTTTGCGGCCAGCTGCCTTATCTCGACTTTTGTGGTGTCCACCAGGGCCTGGTTGCTCATGGGCTCGACTATTCCCGTGGTGCCTACCACGGAGATGCCTCCCACTATCCCCAGCCTCGGGTTGAAGGTCCTTGGCGCCAGTTTCTCGCCGTTGGGTATGCTTACGACGACCTTTATTCCGCCGTCGTATCCGAACTGCCTGCAGACCTCGGACACGTTCTCTTTTATCATTCGGCGGGGCGTGGAATTGATGGCGGCGTTGCCTACGGGCTGGTCCAGTCCGGGCTTGGTGACCCTGCCCACACCGAATCCTCCGTCTATCACTACATTGCTTCCGGGCTCCGCCTTGGACAGTTCCTCTTCGCCGCAGAGGCTTACCGTCGCGTAGATGAGAGACCCGTTCGTGATGTCCGGGTCGTCCCCGGAATCCTTGCGCACCGCGCAGGTAACGGAAGCAGCTTCTCCCTTATCGGAAGCGACCTGTTCGCCGTCTTCCGGCTTCCGGGAGATGTCCAGTATGTCCAGGTGCAGCAGCTCCCCCGCAGGGGTCATCAGATCCACCTTCTCCACGGTCTTCCCGCCCAGCAGCATCATGGCCGCGGCCTTGGCCGCTCCCGTGGCGCAGGACCCCGTAGTGTAACCGCACCTCATTACTTTTCCGTTGACGTATCTTGTAAGTTCCATGCTTTTCTCCGGACACCTGCTCTGTTTACGGGATCCCGCCGTGCTGCCCCGCCGGAAATAAAAACTCCGGCATCTGTCTGCCGGAGTAATGCACGTCAAAAAAACGCTTTTGTCTCTTCGGTGTCCGCAAAGAGACCATATACCCGGCACCCGACTTTCACGGCAACGCACTTGCGAGGGAATTTCACCCTTCTTTCCCGTTAGATTTTACAAACTGATTATATGCTCCGGACGCAGTCGTGTCAACGGCCCGGAAACATTATCTTTTAACGAAGCAGTGGACTCCGTCCTCGGTCTCTATGAAGCTGAGCTCTATGCCGAAGGCCTTCTTAAGAGCCTCTGAGGCAAGCACCTCCCGCGCGCTGCCGGACGCGGCTGCCTTACCCGCTTCCATGAGAACCACGTGGTCCGCGTAGCGCAGCACCGATTCCGGATCGTGCAGTATCATGATCACGGTCTTACCCTCCGCGGTAAGAAGCCTGGCCCTGTCCAGAAGTTCGAACTGGTTCTTGATGTCCAGATAGGTAGTAGGCTCGTCCATCAGGATGATGTCCGTATCCTGAGCAAGAGCCATTGCCAGATAGACCTTCTGCCTCTGACCTCCGGAAAGCTGATCCATCTTCTTGCCGGCAAGATCCGTAAGCCCTACCCATTCCAGCGCCTTACGGACCATCTCACGGTCTTCGGGCCTGTACTTTCTGGGATAACTGAGATACGGGAAGCGCCCGTGCATCACCATCCTGCTTACGGTTATGTCCGGAACGTTCCTTCCCTGGGGAATGTAGGCCATCTTTCTGGCAAGCTCGGTCTGGGAGAAGGAACTTAACGGCTCGCCGTCTATCTCTATGCTGCCGCTGTCCGCCTCGTTAAGGCGTATCAGGGCCTTAACGGTGGTGCTCTTTCCGCTTCCGTTGGGGCCTATCACCACGGATATCTTACCTTTTGGGAAATGCGCGTCCACACCGTGGAGCACTTCCGTACCTTCGTAGGAGACGTGAAAATCCTTAATGTCTATCATCAGGCGCCTCCTTTCTTTCTGCGAAGGAGCCAGATGAAGAACGGACCTCCCAGGAAGCTCAGAATTATGCCTGTGGGAAGCTCGAACGGAGCGAATATCATGCGCGCTATAAGGTCGCAGAGGGATACGAATCCCGCGCCGGCCAGAGCGCAGAACGGCATGAGCCTTCCGCTCTCGTTTCCGACGATCCTTCTGGAGATGTGCGGAACAATGAGGCCGACGAAACCCAGTATCCCCGCAAAGCTTACGCTTGCGCCGGCAAGAAGCGCGGCCAGTGTAAGCATGCCGTTTCTTAAAGCGGAAACGCTCAGCCCCAGAGCGTGGGCCGTGTCGTCGCCCAAAGACAGTACGTCCAGTTCGTTGGTAAGTGTGCAGACGACTATTATTCCAAGGATTATAAGTATGCCCGCGGGCAAGAGCCTGGTCTGGTTTACCGCAGAAAAACCTCCCACCCGGAAATCCATGCTGGCAAGAGCAGCGTCCGGCACCATAGTGACTATGGTCTCCGTAACAGCGCTTAGACATGCGGTCACGGCTACGCCGGCCAGAACGACTGTGGTCCTGGAAGCGTGGCTCTTTCTCCCGATCGTTACCACAAGGAAGGTGGCGCACATCGCGCCGACGAACGACGCGCCTGCTATCGCCCACGCGGAGAAAGCTCCGAGCGCGCAGCAGACGGATACGGCAAGACCCGCTCCCGCGTTCACGCCGATGATCCCGGGAGACGCCAGATTATTGGAAAGGACTTTCTGGATGACTGCTCCGGATACGGCAAGACCCGCTCCCGCAAGCATGCAGGCCAGTATGCGCGGAAGACGCGCGTACCAGAGTATCCTCTGCGCGGCTGAAGTCCCGGGGCCGGCCATAAGAGCCTTCCATATGTCGGAAAGCGTAAGCCCGGAAGCCCCCAGACAGACGTTGAGCACGGCGGAAACGATCAGGAAGACCGCCCCTCCGGCCATTATCAGCCATGTTCTATTTTCCGTAGATGATCTTTTCAAGCTTTTCGTAAGCCTCCGCCCATCTGGCGTTAGGTTTGAAGTGATACAGACTCTTTTCGAGATAATGGACTTCGCCTTCCTTTACGGCTTTAAGGCCGGACCAGGCCGGGTTTGATGTCAGAGCTTCGGATATGGTCTTCTTCGTACCCTCGTCGTCGCTGCCCTGCTGGACTATGAAGATCATGTCCGGGTCCTCCTTGATGATCATCTCCATGCTCAGCTTGTCCAGAAGCTCGCTGCCGTCAGCTATGTTGACGCATCCGAGATCCTTCAGCATGGGTCCGAGCACCGTTCCCGTCGATCCTTTGGCATGTATGCCGGAAGCGGCAGCCCTTATGAACAGCACCTTCGGGGCGCCTGACGTCTTTGCCGACTCCGCGGCCGAAACTTTTATCTTCTCTATCTGCTCCTGTATCTTTGTTCCGTTCTTCTCGTACAGATCCGGTCTTCCGGTAATTTGCGTGCAGGCCTTCAGAGCGCGGAGATAGTCGGAGAACTCGTTTATTTCAAAGTACAGCACAGGCACCCCGGCAGCCTCAAGAGTATCCTTGAGTTCAACATGCTTCTTGGTGCTGCCGCTTGCGATCACAAGATCGGCGTCCGAGGAGAACAGCATCTCGGTACTTACCGCGTTATATTTTCCGAGGTTCTTAACTTCCGGACCCAGGTCCAGATCGAAATCCTCCCAGGCGTCGTTGACGGTGGCGGCGATGGTCCCGCCCGCAAGCAGCCAGACCTCCGCGTAACTTCCCGTTATCACGGCGACGCGCGCAGGCTTCTGTTCTATGGTGACGCTTCTTCCCAGGTCGTCCTTTACCGTTACGGGTTTCCAGGCATCTGCAGAGTTATTCGCGTTTCCCGACGGAGCAGCATTGTTCTCCGGAACCGTTCCGCAGCCCGCAAGGACAGCCAGGCACAGCGCCAGCGCAATAAGCGCCGGGATCATTCTTTTCACTTTGAGCCCTCCTTAAGATACCCGTCGAGCATCTCGTTTATATCAGCATCGGAGAGGATATCTCCGGTCTTCAGCATCTTTTCGAGGCAGCCGCGCATGAATACCCTTCTTTCGGGCTGCGAGTCCAGGCGCTCCTTAGCGGCCGCGCGGACGTCCGACATCCTGTCCAGGACCGCGTCCATGTTTTCCGGAACTTTCTCCGCAAGATAGTCCCTGAGCCACGCGCTGGCAGCCGGGCTGGCGCCTTTGCTCGACACCGCCACTACTGTCCTTCCGCTGCTGTATACCGCCGGAAGCATCGCCGTGCAGAGATCCCCGTTTCCCGCGCATATGTAAGGGACATGCATCTTTGCGCACGCGGCTGAAAGAAGCTTCTCCGCCGCTCTGTCCCCGGTGGCGTCCGCAACAAGGAATCTTCCCTCGCAGTCTTCCTCCGTTACGCGGCGATTTATCGTTTTTACAGGAAGCTCCGATATCTCCGGAAAGATCACCGGAGCGACCACGGTAACGTCCGCGCCTTGTTCCAGAAGCTTTTCGGCCTTATGCAGCGCTATCGGACCTCCGCCCGCTACCAGGCACGGCATGCCGTCCATATCTATGAGTACAGGCAGAAACGCCATATTCCCTCTCCTTTTATCAGTTCAGCCCTGCTTTGCTATCAGCAGCGAGAAATACCCTGCGTCATCCGGTATCTCCTCCAGATCCCGGTAGACCCTCTCGTTCTCCATTGTGCAGTTCTCCACCGCGCAGACGCTCCGTCCGCTGTCTGCCAGGGCTTTCTTTACTTCCGGCATGCGGCTGGCCGACTTCATCAGGACGCAGGTCCCCTTAAGCTCCGCCAGTTCGTCTTCCACATGCAGCGCCGGGAGCACATGCAGCTGCTCGTCCCATTCGGTAAGCGATACGCCCAGCCTTGCCGCGGCGGCGCAGAACGAAGGTATTCCGTTAACGAGTTCCACTTCATATCCGTCTTTTTCAAGAATATGCTGAAGATAGCTGAACGTACAATAGACCGTAGAGTCTCCGAGCGTAAGGAAAACCACGCTGCGGCCGGTATCAAGAACTCTTTCTATCTGCTCCGCGCCCTTTTCATGGGCAGCCGCAAGCACGCCGGGATCCTTGGTCATGGGCATGTCTATGGCCAGCAGCTGCTTTTCCGCAAGTTCCGGAACAGCTACGGCAGCTATCTTATACGCAACGGAATCTTCAGCGGCCTTGCCGGGTACCGCTATGACATCGTTTTCCCTGATGAGTCTTACCGCTTTTATCGTCATGAGCTCCGGATCACCGGGCCCCACTCCTACGCCGTACGCTATGCCTTTCATGCCTGACCTCCAAAAACATATAATATTTTACCACAATTGTGAACAAAAAAATATCATCAGAGTACTTTTATTTTGTTTCTATATACTATTTGTTGACACTTCCCGCACATGTGTATATTATATAAAAGTTGAAAACTTGATCGGAGGCAGGCCATGGAAGTCGGGTGTAAATCCCGCGCAAGGCCGTTGCTGTGATCCGCTTAAACGTCCGCATCACGCCACTGGGAGACCGGGAAGGCGCGGACACCGGAAAAGCCGCCGCAATGCAGCTGTTCCGGGCGGTAAGCCAGAATACTTGTCTGCCTTACGCCGCGCGAAAGCGCGGAGCGTTCAACTCTGCGGACTACCGGAGTAATGGATACATGGCGCCGCCATGGTTTGACTTCTTATGCCCGCACTTGTTTGCGGGCTTTCTGCTTATTGCAGCTCGGGCTGCTAAGTGCTCAGTCACGGACGCTGCGAAAGGTTTTCAAAACCAGTTTTTAGAGAAGGAAATTGCAGAAAGAGAGGTCTTTACTAATGAAGCATGCAAAAATAATTCTCTCTATCGTTCTGGTGCTTGCCATGGTCCTCGGACTGGCCGCATGCGCGCCGTCCAAGAAGGACAAGGAAGCAGCAGATAACGTTGCTAAGCTCATAGACGCCATCTACGTTCAGGAATGGAACGAGAAGACCGACGAGCAGTGCGCAGCCGCAAAGGCCGCGTGGGACGCACTCACCGACAAGCAGAAGGAGCTGGTCGAGGGCGAAGAAGCCGATCCCGATTACTTCGGACGCGACACCGGAGACGCCTCCAAGGACGATCCCCGCAACGCAGACAACATCGGCAAGAAGGAACTTCTGGTAGTATCCTTCGGTACATCCTTCAATGAGAGCCGCGCCACGGACATCAAGGGCATCGAAGACGCTCTTGCCAAGGCGTATCCCGACTGGGCAGTACGCAGAGCATTCACAGCTCAGATCATCATCAACCACGTACAGGCCCGCGACAGCGAGAAGATCGACAACGTAAAGCAGGCTCTGGACAGAGCAGTTAAGAACGGCGTCGAGTACCTCGTAGTACAGCCCACCCACCTGATGCACGGCGCTGAATACGACGAACTCGTGGAAGAACTTGAAAACTACAAGGACGAGATGACCATCGTAGTAGCCGAGCCTCTCCTCGGAGAAGTAGGCGCTGACGCCACCGTCATCAACGAGGACAAGGAAGCCGTTGCCAAGGCAGTCGTAGACGCTGCCGTAAAGAGCGCCGGCGCTTCCGGGATCGACAAGCTTGCCGCTGACGGAACAGCTCTCGTTCTCATGGGACACGGAACTTCCCACACAGCAAAGGTCACCTACTCCCAGATGCAGACCCAGATGAACAAGCTCGGATACAAGAACGTGTTCATCGGAACAGTTGAAGGCGAGCCCGAAGAGACCGCGTGCGAAGAAGTCATCAAGAAGGTATCCGAAGCCGGTTACAAGAACGTCATCCTCCGTCCTCTCATGGTAGTTGCAGGCGACCACGCCAACAACGACATGGCAGATCCGGAAGACCCCGAATCCTGGTACAGCATGTTCAAGGCTTCCAAGAAGTTCGAGAATATCGACCCCCAGATCGAGGGTCTCGGCCGCATTGACGCAGTTCAGAAGATCTACGTCGATCACGCCGGCGAAGCTATAGAGCTGTCCGTGCCGCAGCACGTGGCAGACCTTATCGACGCCATCTACGTTCAGGAATGGACCGAAGAGACCGACGCCCAGTGCGCAGCCGCAAAGGCAGCATGGGATGCCCTCACCGACGAGCAGAAAGAGCTTGTTGAAGGCGAAGAGGCAGATCCGGATTACTTCGGACGCGACACCGGCGACGCAGCCGCTGACGATCCCCGCAACACCGACGAGATCGGCGACAAGGAGCTCCTGGTAGTTTCCTTCGGTACCTCCTTCAACGACAGCCGTGCTACCGACATCAAGGGCATCGAGGATGCACTTGCCAAGGCTTATCCGGACTGGGCAGTACGCAGAGCTTTCACCGCTCAGATCATAATCAACCACGTACAGGCCCGCGACGGCGAGAAGATCGACAACGTAAAGCAGGCTCTGGAAAGAGCAGTCAAGAGCGGTGTCAAGACTCTCGTGGTACAGCCGACCCACCTGATGCACGGTGCAGAGTACGACGAGCTCGTAGCAGAACTTAAGAACTACGAAAGCAAGATGAAGATCGTCATCGCAGAGCCTCTCCTCGGAGAAGTAGGCGCTGACGCCACTGTCATCAACGCTGACAAGGAAGCTGTTGCCAAGGCAGTAGTAGCCGCAGCGGTCAAGTCCGCCGGCGCAGGCAGCCTGGGCGCTCTCGACGCCAAGGGAACCGCCATCGTCCTGATGGGACACGGAACTTCCCACACCGCCAAGGTCACCTACAGCCAGATGCAGACCCAGATGGATCAGCTCGGATATAAGAACGTATTCATCGGAACCGTAGAAGGCGAGCCCGAATCCACCGCTTGCGAAGAGGTCATCAAGGCCGTTTCCGCAGCCGGATACAAGAACGTCATCCTCCGTCCGCTGATGGTAGTTGCAGGCGACCACGCTAATAACGACATGGCTGATCCGGAAGACGAAGAATCCTGGTACAGCATGTTCAAGGCTTCCAAGAAGTTCGAGAATATCGACCCCCAGATCGAAGGTCTCGGCCGGATCTATGCAGTTGAGCAGCTCTACGTACAGCACACCGCCGACGCCATCAAGGAAGCGACCAAGTAACAGATCAGAGGTAATATCATGCGCGCAAAAAAGATCCTTACAGTCCTGCTTGCTCTGGTAATGCTCCTGCTTGCCGCCGCCTGCGGAAGCAACAACAGTGCTCCCGCAAACAACGGAAACAGCAATAACAGTGACGCGCCTAAGGCACCGATCGCCGACGGAGTCTATACTGCCGATTTCAAGACCGACAGCACCATGTTCCATGTGAACGAGGCGAACAAAGGCAAGGGGACCCTTACCGTAAAGGACGGTCAGATGGTGATCCATGTGACTCTGGTCTCC
>JAEEGL012395441.1_pt1 | contig 22644 bp, 11 predicted proteins | sample 9134231 | NCBI WGS metagenome assembly JAEEGL01 (sample SAMN16246548, study PRJNA631951) | gut metagenome | biome: gut microbiome; feature: rumen; material: fiber-attached | host: Bos | place: Iran: Karaj | collected 2018-10
CTTCCAAAGTCGTATTAGACTTACCACACTCCTTACATTTGCAACCGTCTCGCATAATAACTGCCTTACGAATATTTTCGTCCAGACGGTTTGACTTCTGATATTGCCAGTTATAAGGCTTATATCCATCTGTCAATGCTCTTATATCTATTGCAACATCTTCTAACCAATATGTAGTAATGTTTATCCACTTATTAAAACGGTATATTACTCGCATAGTAGCCTGTCGCTTTTGTAAGATACTTGGAGCAATTCGTCCTTCTCTTTTAGAGGACTTTCGGTTATCAAATCGTGCTTTACGATAACGCTTATTCTGTCTGTGATACCTGCGATAACTTCTACGTGTATCCATAAGGTGCTTTACATCGTTACGTTGTTCTATTGTTCCTTTAAAGAGAACTTTGTTTTTGGTCTGACATTTCTGCACCAAGGCAATACCTGTATGCAAACCTCCGTCATCTATTCCGCATCTTATTTCGTCTTTGCAGATTTCTTCTACAGGTATCACTCTTTTAAGTTGAATAGTCATCGGATACTTTGATACAAGCGTTGCTTTTCCTTTGCGCATCATATACCATCCTTTGACTTCTTTTGTTGGACTTAAAGGCTTACCATCAGCATCCAACACAAAACAATAATTTGTCATTTCTGACACCTACCTTTCGGTGAATTGTTCCTCGTGCCAATGACAGAGAGAAGTATTTAGGTTTCGCTGTTTGCACCACAGGACATTAGTGGTGTTTCTTGCTTGGCAATCACAGAGCAACGAACTGAGAATACATCCGAGGGTGTGTCTTTAACTTATCTCTCTATCGTAGTTCATCATGCAGAGTAGTTTTTACTATCAGCACTCACTAAGGCTCGAAACCTACTGTTAAGTTCATATCTCAAAAGGCTAATGTGTCCACTTTTGAGTATGTTTGTTCACATATTTCTATATTTTCAGTTACTTAACAATTAGTCCTTAAATTCCAACAATATCAAGATCAATAACACCGTCATCATTTCCATCTGGATCGGGAGAAGTAACCACAATGTTAACACCCTCGCCAATTCCTGCACCATCCACTGTAAGCTGAAGATGACCAGAATCAACATCAAGTGAAAGGTCATTAGGTACTTCCATCTGCGCGATAGCTTTAATCTCTGCAATCTTGCTATCAAGTTCTGCAATCTTATTATCAATAGCTGACAATGAATCATTAGAAATATATTTAAAGTAGTCATCCCAAGTCTCAACAGTAATATCGAGATTGCTTGTCTTGAGAACGTACTGTTTTCCAGCTTCAAGATCAGCATGAACCATTGAGATATATAAGCTGATTACGCCTGGCACAGTTGTTATTTTAGTTGTAACAGGAAGAGAGTATTGAATGAAGCCTTCTTTATCTGACTCTTCCGCAGCGATCAATGCATCGCTATACGCTTCATTAGCTGGATTTGTATAGAACATTGAAGCCGTGAACTCCTTTAAATCAAAGCCATTATAAGTTTCAGGAACATAGATAATAATATTGTCCACGGCATTTTCTTTCTGATAAAGTTTGCTCGGTTTTGACAACACTAAAGTCTTGTTCGGTTTCATTAGTATGACCATTATCCACCCTCCTTCCTTAATTTATTTGAATATACTTGTTCGATACCCACTGTTTACCTTCGAGATCAATTTGATACCACCCTGTCTTAACATCAGTAGCGTAAATTACTACAACCTCGCCTTTCTTAACATATCCAACCACATTACTCAAATCCTTAGTATCAGGCGTTGTGCGCACTCTAAGAGAGTTAGCCGTTACAGTACCAGTCTTTCGAGTCTGCTCCACAATAGGAGCGTAGAGGATATTGAAATCAATGTTTCCAGAATAAGCACTTGGTATTCTGCCTTTAGAAGAATACTGCCATGCAATAAGTCCTGGAACATCAGGCTTTTTATCCGGCGGAGGAACATCCTTAACGTGCATCTCCAAAGTACTCGGATATCTGGCAATCCAAAACTGAGTACAATTCAGTTTGTTGATGTAAGGCTTAATGTATGTCTTATAAAAAGAAAGTCCTGTATATACACAGAACTTCAATCCAGCTTCTTGAATTACAGAGTGATAAGCATTGATTATTTGTATCAGTCGCTCACCTAAGTTCTTTTGAACCTCGGCTTCGACATCAAGAGCTACAGGAATGTTACGTCCATTGAGAATAGTAATAACTCTATGAGCATCAATTTTTGCCTTCTCCACTGTCGTAGCATAAGAGTAGTTATAAACCGCCCTCACCGGTATACCAGCTTCTTGACATCCCTGATAATGTTTCTCAAACATTTCATCGGGATTAAGATCCTTGCGGATAATCTTAAGCACAACAAATTTCACGCCTTCAGTTCTAAGCGCTCTATAATTTACACCTTGCTGATACTTCGAAATGTCAATACCCTTCTGAGGATATACATTTTGGAAGATAGCTGGAAGTTCTATAATCTCAGGGTCATAGTTAGGCCGCGCATAACCAACAATTCCAGCGGAACGAACTCTGCGCATTACCATACCGCCATTATTAGCACTTGCGTCACTTGTATTACCTTCAATAGTATTAACACTACCATTAGCATTAACACTCTCTACAAAACCGATATGGTTTGTTTCTCTTGAACTCTGTCCAAATCTGAAGAACACAAGGTCTCCAGGTTTAGGGTCGGTTAAGAAAAACTGATTGTTCTTTCTGTAATAGTCAAGAGCAAACTGACACAAGGCCGTTTTCTGTCCACCACAGAATAAATCGGAAGCCTTCGCTTCTTTGTAAAGGCACCATATAAAGGCACAGCACCAGGCATACTGGGCCCCGCTGACCTCACGGCCATAGTAAATTGTATTAAAAATAACGTTGTTATTAGGTTTCTCAACAACGCCAACATATTTTTGTGCTATTGCAAGCACATCTTTAGCAGTTGCCATAGGCACCGTCCTTTCTTACTGAGCGTCAACATACAGAGGGAAGAAGTGCGACAATCCAAGCGTACTTGTACCGCCTGCAAGGTCATGCGAAACAGATGTAATAATATACTGTTCTGTCTCTTCTTTGTCGTGTCTTCTAAAAGTTACCTTCTTGTTGACATCAGCGAACAGGCAGAGCTTTGTTGTCAGAGTAATTGTGTCTACAATCCTCGCCGTTTTCCAGTTCTCCCAAATAGCTCGTGCCATAGCTCTTTGATCGGAAGTGATATTTTCAAACTCACCGCCGTTTTTAACAGATAATATTTCTCCTAATTTCTGAACAGTAAGCGCACTTTCTGTATCTACTGTGAAGTGGATGTTCTTTTCCTTGCAGCCGTATTTATCTGCAAAGTACTTCTTGCTCCACACAGGAACAACATCACCATCTGCACATTCCCAAGTCTTGCTAGAATATGAACCATCCGTAAGCACATCAATAGCTTGTGGCTGATACTCCGACTGATAATATGCATACTTAACAGGTGTCTTACCATCTATCAGTATTGTCTTAATCTTGAATACATACGTAGTAGCTGGCTCAAGGACGTTAGCTTCCAAAGGTTCATCCGTCATCTCGTCATAGATAGGAATCGGATCAAACGTCTTTTCCTTTTCAACCGTTGTATCATCCTGAGCCTCTGTATATTTAGTATGGATAACTAATTTTGAATTAGAAGAATTGTAATCATCTATCTGTATCGCAATCCTATCTCCGGCATAAATAGTATCTCCATACTCAGGAATATTGATTGTATAAGTGTCATCATCCATCTCACATTTATCCGCAGTGAAATCTACTTCCAACGTGGCTCCCCAAACCTCGCAAACATTACGGATTGTAGCCGTATTGATTTCAAAGTTTTCAGAGATAAGAATACTTTGCAAGTAACCATCCTCAAGATAAACTTCATCAGCTATCTGAGAAGGAACCATGTTACAGCAAAATACTCCATCCTCATCAAAGTATGCTTCATAATTAGGATAAAGGTCCCGAAGAGTAGTAATAATAGACAGAACATTATCACCTACTGAGAATTCCAAATCATAAGGAATATTATTCCATAGCGGATTTTCTTCCCTATAAGTCTGATAGTCCTCATTATATTGAGGCATAGCAAGGAACTCACCGATGTCGTCAATGTTATATTCCTTCATGCCGCCTAACCTCGTGATAGCCGTAATCATTGCGTCACGAATAATATAGTAAGCAATAGGAACACCATCAGTAGCCTTATCTATTGGCACATGAGAAGTCAGAGTAAGCACTCCGCTTCCAAATCTGAAAGCATAGTTATATCCTTCCTGAAGTATGCCAGGCTTTATAGCAGCTCCCGTCACAATATCATAGATAGGAATTGCATTATAATAGTTCCATTGAAACCTGTCATTACCAGTATTTGTAGCAGGACATTGGAACACAACATAATCACCATTCGTATACTTTGAATGAGCCTCGGAATCTATTGAATAAATTCCACTACTGTAACTAACTTCATCTTCCTTGAAATAGTAGCAATCCGTTCCGCCAGTTTCTTCAGTGCTATAAAACTCTTTATAAGCTGGAAACTCAGTTATCAAAGCTCCAAGCTCACCATTCTTCGTACCATCGAGCAAGGCCATCCAATCGCTACAATTCAAAGTAAGTTGATTAGTAGTTGCATCATATGTAGAAGAGTAGGTCATGATTACAAATGTTCCAAGTTTATACCATACATATTCCTGAGTCCTATGATTCTGTAATCCTACAGATAGGACTATATTCCTGTTAATCCACACCAGACTATCTTCTTCAATAAGCAGACTGATCTGGCTTCTTACATTAGGAGAGATAACAAAGGACGCCGTTCTCCGTACATCAGAGTTAGCGTCCATATTGAAAGTGCCACTGATAAGAGCACAATCCATCGAATCTACAAAGTTAAAATCTTTGTCATACACATCGACCCTGACCCAAATATTCATAACGTGCTGGAGCGTCATATTAAGGTCATCTTGTGTAATCATCCTATTCATCCAGTACTCCAGTATTCTTCAGGTACGTCCAACAGTCCAGCATAGTACAAGTCAGACTCACTCTTCATACTTCCTGTCTCTGTGCAGCCAAATGAAAGTTTACGGACATTGTAAGTTTGGTCTGCGCTATCAGTAGGAGGAGTAGTAACATAGACAAGCCATGTTTGACCGTCCACGTTTTTGAGTATCTTTGTAAGGCCATTTGTAAGAAAATCCTTGACATCACGCTGATACAATACCCTCGTTCTATCCTCATCCCAGTGCTCAACATAAGAACAGTTATTACCATCAATAGGCATAAACGTACCTTCGACTTGGATAGTCTCATAGTTAGCAATAGTATTGCGAACCACAGTAGGATATTTTTGCCTAAGCGGTTCAATAACCTGATTAGGATGAACGTCAGTAGTGTTACAAAAGCCTTCAGTAATAGGAGTATGATATACACCCGTCTTATCAATAATGACAAGATCCGAGTTGGTTACATCAACAATCGCCGTGCTATACTTTCCTTCAACTCCATTGAGCATAGGAACAATAGCATACTCATACTCAAGGCTCTCTGTGGTTATATCCGTACCCTTGATATTAAAGTCATCCAAAGAATTAACATCCTGGTACGCAATAGTAATCCACTTATAATCTCCAACAACACGCCTCTTTATTGCTATATGAGATACAGTTGAAAGAGTCCACTTAACATTTCCGGCAAGCGTATCATTGTCAAATGTTGCAAGAAGAATAGTCTTAGTATCCCACTTAGTATTAACATTCTTAGTAGGCTCAAAATCTACGTCCTTAGTGACGGCAAGCACATCGGCTTCCACGCCACTAAGTTCAACCATAGTATCATCCTTCTTAGCAATAGGAGAGATGGGGATAGTAGTTTCATCTGCTCCTAGAAAGTTGTATCCTAGAAAGAACATTTTTCCCACCTCCTTATAAATCTCCAATCCAAATATTCTGGTCAGCAGCACTACTAGGTTCTGTGTTCTGATAGAATCTAACAACGGTATCTTTATCAATATAAGTTGTAGGATAGTCCTTATTAAGCCAGATATCTGTCTCTTGAGAACTATCATCTGGCTCTGAATCAATAAACCACATATTACTAGGCTGATCTCTTGCTTCGTCCTGAACAAATACATACAATCCATACAGTCCGTTAATCCTTCGAACATGTATGGTAATAATATCCCAACTCCTGAAGTATATTCCGTCAGAATAGATTACCATATCATCAGCGGTTAGCTTGAACCTTACAGTCTTATCATCATAAACAAAAGATTCAAGGACAAAGGATACATCATCTCCACTATGCGCTCTAAGTATCTCGCCAGTTCTATATGCGTTCCTAATCCTTACAGAAAAGGTTGCGTTCTCAAATGGGATAGTAAGATTCTTAGAAAATTTCACGCTATCTACGTTCTTAAAGGTTGGTATCTTAGCAGGAGAAAGTAGCTCTGTTGTAACATCTATCGGATATACAACACTGAATGGATTAAGATTAAGCCACTCACGAACAAGTTCCGAATATATCGGCAGAACATCTGACGGATGTGGAACTTGATCCAATAATGAAATTGAGAGATATAACTCTAATTGCATTTTGTCTTGATGTTTTGCTATACGAACAAAAGACAGTTTATTTTTATAATCATCCGTGTCTTCAACAACGAGAGCATTACATAACATATTTTCCGCAAAAGCACTGATTGATATACCAAGGTCAAAATAAAAACTATATCCATAAGCAACCCTTGAGCCACCAGTTTCATAATGAGGTACAGGATAGATATATCCCTCATAATCTCCATCAATATAGCTTTCGCCGCAATAATGATGAAGAGTCCTACGCCCTGTACTATAAATATAAAGCATATCAGAAGTTGAAGGAGTGGCTAACAAAGCCTTACCATCCAACACATCTGGAACTTTCTTACCATCAATCTTGAGATTACAGTCAGTCAGATAAGTATATGATGTTCCCAAAGCTGGTTGATAATAATTTCCAATTACAGCAACTTCTCTAATCTCAGAATAATCCGAAACAAGAATATTACCTTCCGCAGTTATATAATCCTCGCTGCCATCAATATGAGTAAAGCGTGTATATAACTTAGGGGGTACGTTACCAACCGCGCTGATTGCGCAAGTACGATTAGGGTTTACCTGAGTAAGGTCAATCCATCCGTCACCATCATCAATAAAGGTATACTGATCGCCTTCCCTATCAGCTTCAATCTGGGTAATATTTGTATGATAATCTACAGTTCCGACAGTAGTATTTACATCGGTATATAACTGAGCATACTGTTCAGGTTCCTCGTAATTGACCACGAGCTGAATATATCCTGTGTCTATTTCCATGTTTCGAGAAGTAATTCCAGTTGCTCGGATATAATAAGTTGCCATATTCTCAAGTGACCTATATGTATAATCCATATATCTCGTGTTCTTATAAACACTACTTGAATCCAGCAACATTTTTGCAGAACTGTATAAGAAGAACTGATAAGAAGCAAGCGTGACATCATCCACTTGCGTATACTTTAGACTGACTTGATATGACGAGTTGCTAACTCTGTTTGCACTACTTTTATTCAATCCGTCAAAATAGAATTGTGGGGTAGTATTAGTCCAGAAGTAATACTTGTCAGAAGGATCACTTGAGGTTTTATTCCTATCCAGGACATAAATCTCAGCAGCGTACTTCTTGCCATTAGAAAGAGTATTACTCGGAATCTCGTGCTGCAACTTATAATAATTTGAAGTATACGTATTATCATAGACTACGTTCAAAGTTTCTGCGTCATATATCACGAGCCTATTATTATAAGCTGCATTACCATTCCATACGAAATAAACTATTGTGCCGTTAGAGGCATCGAAAGTATTTATAGGCTTAATAGTTGGTTTTGCCATTTTTCTTACCTCCTACACATCACATATAAGTTTCCAATATTACCGTTCATAGCGTGACACCATACTGCGTCACCAACTTTTAAATCAAGGCCAATTCCATCTTTAGCGGTTCGCTCCGCTCCATTTATCTTGACCTTATACTTACCCTTTTCTACCCCTAAAATAACAGTGGGAAAATCTACTTGGGTAGGAGAGCTGGGCTTTGCAATACTCTCAATAGATCTGAAAATTTCTTCTTGAATATCCATCTTCACTAATCCCTCCACTATTATTAAAAAAAGACCCCATAGAGCTGTGACACACTATGGGGTTGTCAGAAAATGTCTTGTGCCCAAAATTATTATTTTTGGTACTAAAAGAGGATTTGCACCTTTGACAGCACAAATCCCCAGCTAGATAACAACAACCAAAAAGGAGGTATCTTACTTAACATCTGTACAGAAGTATACGGTGTCATAAGACTCACCAAATACTTCACGAGCAATATTCTCATTGAGCGTACTAAGAACTCCATAAAGGTCAGAAGTGTCATCATTAAAGAACTGGATTACTTCCTTCTTAAATACGACAAAGTTAAGATTATAACCAAATGGAGTTGCTTCAGTAACGATATCTGAAACATTTGGATTGTTTTTAAATGCTTTGCGAAACACTTCAATAGGTTCAGCGGCTTCATTATCAGGAGGAACAACTGCAATCTTAACAATTACATTTCCAAACTGTTTCTGAAGCGGAAGAAGTTTTGCTAATGCTTCAGCCTTTTCAGCATCAGCAACAAAAATCTTCAGATCATAATTCTGTTCATCAAATTTAATATTAATATCATCGTCGCCCTTAAACAGAGCTTCAATTTTATTCGCATAAGTAACCCACGGAGGGGATAATTTCATATTGCCCATAATATTTCTCCTCATTAAAAAAGTGAGAGAGTAGCTGGTGGCACAGCTACCCTCTCGATATGAAAAAAGATGATGATCCTTAAGCCATACTACGCTGATAGGCATTTAGAGCCATACCCTGAAATGTCTGTGTCAGCGTACTGTTTATCTTCTGTGCAACTTCTTCGCCTGTTACTCCACTGATATTAAATGTGTTGTTCTGAGTAACATTAGTCTTAGTCGTTGCAACGTTACGTATTTCAGATTGAACATTCTTTGCAAGGCTATCGAGAGTTGATTTAATGCCAGACATAGTTGGCATATCAATCGCTTTAACCTTGTTAAGAAGGTCATTGTAAGAACCGTTCATACTGATTGATGAATAACCGGATGGGAGAGTAGTACCACCTGCGTGAGCTTTAATCTGATTCTTATTATCAAGTATCTCATCAGTCTGAAGATGATTAAAAATAACTGAGTTCTTTGGAAGATCCACAATCTGAGGACGATCAAAAGTCTGAGCATGTCCATCAGGGAACACTACGAGTTCTGGCCCAAGCTCTGCAATAAGTGTCTTCCCACCTTCATAACCCCAATTTCCTGCAAAGTTCGCTGGGAATTTCGCAGTGCCAAGGGCATTATGTTTCAGATGAGAAATTGCTTCTCCGCTAATTCCAGGAAGTCCGATAGCACTAGGAATATTGACCGACCAATGCCCTCTCTTATCACCTCTTATTGCAGTACCAGTATACTCTTCTCCGATAATATTGAGTTTTACAGTAAGCTCAGTCTCATAACTTTCTTCAAGGTTGTTAAGACCTTCAGCCATATCAGTGATATACTTTTTGGCATCTTCAAGCTCAATATTAAATTTATGCCAATCACCAATGACACCTTCCGCCTCATTTCCAAGAATAGTAGTATTCTTTGTTCCAAGAGTTTCAAGTGAACCAATTAAATCCGCAGTACCTTCTTTAGAATCCTCATTGCCAATAGCAGTAGTAGCTAATCCAATTGCACCTTTAAGAGCATTGAAACTTCCAACTACAGTTCCATCGCCTTCAGCAGAATCTTCTTTATCATTTCCAGCTTGTTCGGCACTTTTGCCACCGCCACCGATAGTACTCATGGCAGTAGCTTGAACATCTTCAAGAGCTTTCTTAAGTCCACCACCGCCAGTATTTGTACCGCCTTGCGTTCCTGAAGCTTCAGTAGCATCTCCCGTAGATGCTCCACCTTCTCCAGTAAGAAGTCCTACAACGGCGCTTATAGTACTCTTAAGTCCTGTAAGAGCAGTAGTAAATGCTTCAAACTTAAGATTATTCAAACTCTCAAATGCACCGACAAGCGTTCCGGCTGCTCCAGGAGCCCCAATCTTATCTATAATGCCTTGAATATCTTCGCTAACACCACTAAGTTTTCCTGTAAATTCTGTAAGATCTACAGTTTGAAGTTTCTCAAGATTTTCGCCAACACCTTCCGAAGCGGTCTTAAGTTTATCTACCTCTGTTGCTGCGGTAGAAGCGGAATCGCCAAGAGATGCCACTCCACTAGAAGAACTAGAAGCAGTAGTACCAATCTTATCAACCGCCTCATCTGCCTTGCCAGCAGCGTCATACAATCTTTCAAAGTCTTCAGGAATATCGCCAACCTCTTCCTTGAGTCCAGATAAGAATCCCTTATCCTCTGAGTGCATCTGACTAAGAACTTCAATATATTTATCCTTAAATGCATTGAACGCAGCTTCGTTACCTGAGAGGACATCCTCAACAGTAAATCCAAGAGATTCCATCTCGTCAGATACAAGACCCCATGCCTTTGCAACCTCTTCAACTTCCGCAAGCTCTTCCCAAGGTTCCTTTAATTTTTCAAGAGCCTTAATCTGAGCATCGAAAAGTTTCTCCTGTTGCTTAATCAGCTTGTCATAGTACTTTGTAATCTCATCGAGCTGTTTCTGAAGCGCCTCCTGCTCCTTCTCAAGAGCTTTCTGTTGCTTCTCAAGCGCTTCCTTCTGCTCATTGATTTTCTCAATAGCCTCATCAATAAGTGCAATCTCTTTTTCAAGAGCAGCAATAGCAATTTCATCCTCAGCTTGCTTCTTCTCTTCACGAGCATTTCGTACAGCTTCTTCATCACGCTCATAACGCATCTGGCCAACTTCACCCGTATACACAAGTTTGGTTCTCTGATTCATAGCTTGTTGAAGAGCATACTCAGCTTTTTGAAGATTCAGCTCTCGCTCACGAGCTTGATTAGCCTCGTTAATCGCATCAATCTTTTTCTGGATTGCTTCTTTTTCTTTTTCGTGCTGTTCAATGATTTCATCGAGAGCGTCCATCTGGTCTTGAAGAGCGTCGATTTGATCTTGTAAAGCATCAATCTGTTCTTGAATACTTTCAGTAGCGGCTTCTTTCTCTTCGTTAAGAGCATCAATTACAGTATCTTTCTCTTTATTAAGTTTATTGATTCTATGGTCGAAGAGAGTAGTAACCGCAGATATTACTGAGTTATAGTGGGAGAGGAGCGCATCCATGTACTCCTTCATTTCGTCCATATAGTTCTCAGCATATTTAGCACGGTCTTTGAAGAACTTATCTATGAGTTCTTTGAGCTTTGTAAGATATTCGCGTTCACTAATAAGGCCCATGTCACGCTGATTTTGGAGTTTCTTCTTTTCCTTCTCATAAGCCTCAACCCATGCATCGGCCTCAGACTTTCCACCACTACTACCAGCCTTTTTGCCAGCGGCTTCGGCATCATTTTCAAGTTGGCTTTCTAATATCTTGTCAGTAGTTTCTTTAATTGTATTCTGAATAGCATTTTGGATATTAGTTATCCTTTCTTGAGACATTATCTCTCCACTATTCAATAATGCAATAAGTTTAGAAAGTTTGACTACTTCTTCACTTGCAATGCCAAGAATATTACACAAAGCAATAAGTTGAGCCTGATCAGCAGTAGTATCAAGTTCATTGATGTTCATCTTGCTAAGCTTATAAGCAGCTAATTGCTCAATGGTAACTCCGAGTTGGTCAGCTTCTTCTTGAAGAGCGTAGCTATATTGATCCATAGCTTGTTCAGCCATTTTTATAGAATCAGTTTGGCTTGCCATAGCCTCGCCATATTCTTTTGCAAGAGACATAGCCTGCACTTCATGCATTGACATACCCTTGAAAACCGACTCAATACTTTCGTCTATTATATCAGCCGGATTTCCAATCGCTATAACATCATCTGCTGTGAGTTTAATATCTTCATCCTTAAGATATTGCCCCTCAGCCGCAGCAATCATGCCATGAATATGACGCATCTGGCCATCAATCACCTGATAAGTTCCTTCCCCATCAAGCTCAATAAGCTTATCGGCATCAATTTTCCCATCTTCATTCGTAGCACCATCAAGAATGCCATTAAGATAAGTCCAAAACTGTTCCTTTGTTAATGGTACAAGTCCCTCACCTGGAACATCAAGCATTTGTGTATAAGCAATTTCAATACCACGAATGTTTTCAGACGTACCAAGAACAGTTGACCAACTTCCTGCAAGATTATCAGGACCTCCTACCTCATTAACAAAATCTTTATATTTCTCTAAGGTGTCACTGTCCCAAATAAGAACATTTCTATCTACATTATTAATGTTTCCATACTGTTTATAGATATCATCAAGATTTTCACAGTACTCTTCAGAATCAGTAATCAAATCTCCAAAGACATCATTAAGACCCCATTCCTGATCAGAGTTTTCCATCTTTGCTTTAGCTAGTGCCGCTTCGACAAAAGCCTCTGCCGTTTCATGAGTCGCACCTTCCATCTCTAACTGAGTTCGAATCATCTCCTTATTCTGCTCAGTTATACCTTCAAGCGCAATCTTTTGATTAGCATAATCTGTAAGAATCTTATCAAATGCTGTTTGAATTTGATCCTGACTTGAAGTATCTGATGTAACTATTAACTCAAACTCATTAAATCCTTCTAAATCTCCAAACTTCTCACGAAGTCCTTCAACATCAGAAATATCAAGGTGTAACTTACCTTCGCCTTCATTTACATTTTCAATGAATTTTTCATAAAGAGATTGCAACGCATCAAGTTCATTGACTTGTTCTGAGAAAGTAGTCTGGTCTAACTTTATTTCTACTTTTACAGGATTGTTATTTGCTTCATTTATTTTATCCTGCATGTAATCGATTGCTTCTTCTGCGCTAAAAGTTGAAAAATCAACATCAATTCCTGCTATGATTTTGAGTTTGTCTTCATCTAAGTTATTAATGAAACTTGCAATCTTAGCTTTATCAAAATCATATCCTGATACACCGGCGATACCACCGCCATGAACAACCTGATTATTTATTTTTTCAATTAGATTGTTTTTATCAACTAAGCCAGCCAATCTAAGAAGATAATCATAGAGAACGTCTGCATCAACACCTGCCTCGATAAGTTTATTTACAAATTTATCGTAAGATTCTGTAAGTACTTCAGAAGATAATTCTCCACTTTTAGCTAATTCTATTAGTTTTTCTTTAAGTCCTTTAAATTCTACGTGCTCAAACATAGAATCTACAACAGAAGAGTAATCAAAGCGGCCAGTAGCTTTTTCAAATGCTTCTATGGCAATCTTATTCTCTTCAATCCATGCGGTATAATTCTCAATGAGCTTTTGAGCATTATTATATTCGTCACTTCCTTCAACAAATGATTTTTGAGCCTCTTGAGCCTCATCAAGTTTTTGTTGATAATCGTTAGTTTGAACATATAATTCCTGTAAAGAATCTAAAGAGTCATTTTCTGCTTTTTCTTTTTTCTCAAGAATCTCTCCATATTCTTCACTATATTCATTTGTCTTGGCAAGTTGTTCATTATATTTTGCTATATCATCAGCAGCACGCTGCACGATTCCAGCATCTTTACCCATTTCAGCATAAGGATCATCAAGTCTATTTACCACTTCTGCATATCGACTACGAGCAACTTTATCCTCAGCTAATACATTGTTTGCATTTTCAGAGTCAAACTCTTGAGCTAATGTGTCATACCCATACTTTTGTATCTTAGCCCTTTGAGTTTCAACCTCAAGCAATCGTTCTTGAAACTTTAATTCAGACTCTAATAAACTAAGTCTATTCTGTTCATCCTCAGTACGATAATCAATATCTTGTAATTCTTTTATTTCGTTTTTTAAATCAGATATTCGATTATTAACACCTCTGATTTTCTCTTCAAATTCCTTAACAGTAGTTTGATACTTATCCCAAGCTTTATATCCTTCAACTACTGCAACCGTAACAGCGGCAACCCCAAGACCAATTGCTCCAAGTTTTAGCAAACCAAGTGCATGTGAAACGTTAACAATACTTTCTGAATAAGTGAGCATTCCATCAGCACCTAATGTCGCTCCTTTTTGTACTGCTTCAAGGACAGCAGCACCACCTTCAGCTGCATCAACTACTGTGGTGTATATTTTAGTAACACTGCCTAATTTAGAGACAAGTTGAACAATAGTTCTTAATGCTTTTGGAATAGATTCTAAATTCAACAACAACTGCCTTAATCCTAATCCTGCAATCAATGTTGGGAATGGACCAATCTCAGCAATTATATTTCCAAGAACTTCTGAAATTTTGGTCAAATTATCAATAAGTTCTCCAATAGTACCATTATCTATAAGCTTTTGAAGAACTCCAACCCAGGTTTGCTTGAGATTGTTTAGCTTAAAGGTAATTGAACTTTCAACAATCTTCATCTCTTCATCGGCTGCCCCAGCAGCATTTTCCATTGCTATAATGGCATTTTCTACTTGCTCAAAATTGCCAAGTATGGCGGTTCCAACGCCAGCGCCTCTTTTTCCGAAGAGAGTATCAAGCAATTGTGTCTGAGATTTTGCATCAATCTCATCCCATATTTTTGCTATATCTCCAAGATAATCTTTAAGTGACCTATATTGTGTTTGTGCGGCATCTGCCCACAATGAAACACCAGCATATCCATTTGACGCCACTTTTGTGAGATCTGCAACCTTACCTGTTGCTGCTATTACATCTTCGGACAATTCCTGAGTCTCCTCATCGTAGCCTCTGATACGAAGAGAAAGGGTTTTTAAAGCTGTCAGCTATTACTTTCGGAGAACCTTAACTCCTACTGACCATACAACATGTATGGCGGATAGTCATTTCTGGCTATCTCTCACGTTTCATTTACCTTGGAATTATATCGTGAGTTTGGACTGTATATTCATCCTCTCTAAAATAGAGTAGGAGAGTAACTTCAATATATGTGTTACCACATATATCCCGCAGTCTCTAGGGTAACTATAATCATAAATTAATCTTACGGATGACACGTTATAATATTGCTTCTCCATTTTCCTCCTTTATGATTATAGTCTTACCACGGAATTATCTGTTCCATCAGACGTTCTCCGTTATAGTTACTTGCTTTATGACATATTACTATGCCACTAGGCATACACCTACGGTTTCAGCATTTTGAATAACTTCTTGAGCACCAGTAAACAGGGCGAATGAATCTTCTACACTTGTTCCAATAGCAGCAAGAGTAGCACCAGCTCTTTCCATACCTTCGATAATATCTTCATTAGTTTCCGCAAAGCGGTTCATTCTGTTACTTCAGCATAATTATGCCTACTGACCATATAAATGGCGGATAGGTATTTCTGCCTATCTCTCGCATTTCATTTTTTTATTGGGATTATAGTGCGAGTTCGGACTGGATCTTCATCCTCTGCATAGCAGTAGGAGAGTAACGAAAAAGACGTAGTTACCTACGTCTTTATTACAGTCTCTACGGATTTTGTATAAATTATGCCATAATTTTTTGATATTCTTTTTTATCTAATTCAAAATAAGGATACGATATTTCTTCTTTCAATCGTAAAGAACCTTTATATAATTCCCAATTAAATGAATTATAGTTTTCAATAACTCCTTGTTTTTCTATATAATATTTAATTAAGGCTTGACATAAATCTTCATCTGATTTTAAATCACTTTCCCATAAATATAAAAGAAAAATGTTCTTATTTTTTAAAAACGTCCTTTTCTTTTTGTCTCTAATAATATCCTTAATTTGAATTTGATTAATACATTTTCCAACATTTGTGTTATATATCTTAGGGTTTGCATGCCAATAATCTCCCATTATTTCAATACCTAAATTATTTTCATCTATATAATTATCAATAGAATAAAATTTTACTGAATATTCTCTTTCGTAATTTACATGCAAATTATCTAATAATCTATTCCCTATTTTTTGAATTTTTGTATCTAAAATAGTTTGTTCTTTTTTTATTTTTGCATGTGAAATTCCTGACTTTATACGAGCTTCTTCAGACATCGGTTTTTGATAATTTGGAGATTTCTCGCCAATATAATATTTGGCTCTATAAGAATAATAACATTCTTTACAACAAAAATGATTTGAATCACCATATCTATTTTTTTTATTCCTTGAAGGTATAATTTTTATAAGAGTTCCACAATTCTTACAATTATCAGTAACTCTATTATAAAACTGACTGTCGATTCCTTTGTTCATTTTATTAGTTTTATCATTTTTATAACATTCAAAAGAACAATAATGATATTTAGCAGTCGAATACCGTTCAATATTCACTTCATATGGTTTTTGACAATATTCACAGGTGATTTTAATTATACATTTCCTATTCGAAATTTTTAATTGCTTAAATAAATATACCATTTCATCTATAGTTCTATTTAATTTATCTGCAATATCATTCAAATAAATAGACTCTTTAAAAAGGAAGAAAGATAAAAAAATATCAATTTCATTATTAGTAAATCCAGAAACATATAGTTTGTCTTTATGTTTATTTTTCCACTTACAAATAAGACATCTTTTAACATGACCATTTTCTTTTATATAAGACGCTTTTGTTTTTGGAACCATTTTTTTACAAGTTTCACAATAAACTAAAACCCTATCATTTATCATAATTTATACAATCTTTCCTCGGTCTTATTCTTCCCATAGAATTTTAACCGATATAGTTACTTATTGGATTATTTACTATAATCCCTCATATTACTATGAGTTTGGGCAACTCTTTTTACCCAATATATTGATATTATCCATCAGCTTACGTTCTACTTCGTCAGTAGCAATATCGTAAGCCTTCATCAATGAAACAAGACCAGTCTGTGCAGTTTCAGTACTCATTCCAGGAGAAATACTTGCAAACTGCGAACTAAGTTGAGCCATTTCGGTTGACGCTTCTTTTGAACTATAACCGAGCCTTGACCATGCACTCGCCTGTTCTATGATAGCAGTAGTAGAGACACCCATTGCTTTTGCAACATTATTGGCTTCATAATAGAATTGATTAAGTTCATCCCCCGTCATCGTTGAAGTTTTCTTCAAATCAACAAGAGCATAATCAATTTCTTTGATAGTATCAAAAGCTTCTCGCCCATATCTAACAAGATCTTGAAGAGAGAAGAACCTTTGAATAAACTGAGTGTTTGCAGTGCCTACAGCTTCTCTCAATTTCTGAAAAGCACTCTTGCCAGTTTCGCCAGAAGCAATAAGTTCTGCCTCAAGCGCGACAATGGATGCTTTTAGTTTCTCAACATCCTCGTTACTTTTAGCAGTATCAATTTGAAGCTTGAGATTTTCAAACCGCTCTCGGAAATCTCTTCCCATCGCAGTATTCTTAGCTTCGATATCTTCAATACTTTTTCTTAATTTTTCAAGAGAAGATTGCGCAGGAGCCTTATTTGATGCAAGTCCTTTTTGACCAAGACTTTTATCAATACTTTCTGCCAATCTATCAAAGCTCTCTTTTAATTCATTGACATAATCAGCGTCCAATTTATCCAAGTCTATCTCAGATAATTCTTCTTTCATTTTTTGCAATGACTGAAATGCATCGTCAAATGAACGCTGATATTCTTCTGTAAATTTATTATCACCACGAATTTTATTGACATCAGAGATATACTTCTCAACTCCATCAACAATATCGTCTATCTCAGAACTAAAGAAGCTACGTTGCTTATCAGATAATTCAGAGGATAACTTTGCCTCAAGATCAACAAGTTCCTGTTCCTTATCAACGTTAACAGAAGACGCAATGCCTAATTGTTCTTTGAGTTCGAGATTCCTTTCTTCAAGAGTAGCAATTTTCTGCAAGTTAGTTGCTAACTTAGAGGAGTCTTTCCAACTCTTGTCATCCAGAGATATGTTCTCTTCCTTGTATTTGTATATAAGTTTGAGATTATCTGACTGTTCTTTATAAGCAGCATTGATACTATCCTGAATAGCCTTCTGAGCCTTGTCTTGATCAGCTTGTTCTTCTTTCTTAAGAGCTTTTGCCAAATCAACGCTGGTCTTCATAGAATTCTTAAACGCAGTAAACTCTTCGGTATACCTACGCATTGAATCAGGATTGGTTGCATTGCTTAATCTTTTTGCAAGCTCTCCAATACGCTCTTTGACATCATCAGACAAAAGCCCCAATTCTTTTAGTTGAGCCTCATATTCTCCGAGAGCAAAAGCTTCGTTCCCTCTCTTTGTATCAGAAATCGTATCTTTAAATAGACTCTTGTAATCAAGAGATTCAGTTATGGAAGTTTTTAAATTATCAACTATCCCAACTAAATTCTTAATCCTGTCAGCATCCAAAGCCCCAGGGTCCATATTCTGTAAAGCTTTTTGAATATCAAGAAGATCCTTTTTAGGCTTGTCGAAAGAATCCTGAAACGCTTTGTCGTAATCGCCTTCCTGAACCTTTTTGATTTTATCTAAAAGATCTGGGATATCCTTCAGAAGAGTAGAAGCGTTCTTTCCTGCAACTTTTTGCTGCTCTTGAACTAATTCGTCATTAAGCTGCTTTTGTAATTTTACGAGTTTTTCTTCTCGTTCAGGATTGTATGCTCCATTATCATTTATCTCTTTATGAATGCGACCAAACTTTTCGCTAAGAGCATTTAATTCCTTATTGTTTGCAATAAGTTGAACTTGATCTTCGATGTCTTGCTCATTAAGCGAAAGATTTTTCTTTTTGATGTCATTTATTTGTTTAACTACTTCTTCATACTCTTTATAATGATTTGCAGAATAATCCTCGGCTTCCTTCTTGACCTCAGCATCTAATTTCTTTCTATCTGCTTGGTCTTTGGCTTTATATTTTGCGATTTCCTTCAGGCGCCTAATATTCTCTTTATGTTCTTGCTCCTGAATTTTCATATATTGCTGTGAATCGGACACCGCCTGGTCATGCTCAGCTTTATCCACAGCGTCACGAATCTTCTTAGCTTCTTGAGATTTGATTTTTTCAGCTTCTTGAGTAGCTTTCTGATTTTCCTTTAATCTCTGCTGCTCCAATTTCTGATACTGTTTTGCATCTTCATTAGCTTGCCTTCGATTGTGCTGTTCGGCTTCGTTAAATTCTTTAAGCTCCTTTTCTTGAGCAATTAATCGTTGTGTCTGCTTTACAGCCTCAGCTCGTCTTTTAGCAAAATCCGCACGCTGTTCTTCGCCTGCTATATATTTAGGATTATCATAATAATCATCCAACTCTTTATTTAATGCATAAAGAGTTTTTTCTTGTTCTTTTAATTCTTCACTTAAATTTGAAGTAGGAGCACCTCTTGCTATTAATTCATTTAATTCAGCTTTGGCTTTTAGGTACTCTTTTGTTCTCTTTATGATATCTGCTTCAAGAGCTTTGTAATCTACTTCAGTACTTGATGTCGGAATCCAAGTTCCTTTTTTATTATCCCAACGAGCATTAGTTGTCGTTGTTTCATGAGAACCAGTACGCTCAGTAATACTGACATGATTCTCACCGGTTCTCTCTTTAAGATATATTCCGCCTTGCTCTTTTAAAGCTTCGCTTTCCTTACGAATCGCTTCTTCGTTCTCTTTACGCGCTTCAACTTCTTTCTCTTTACTCTGAACAGTTTCCTGAGATTCTTGCTGATTCTGGTTCTGAACATCAACAGACTGTTCTTCCACTTGATTTTCTTCTTTTATTTCCTCAGTAACAAGTCCAACGGATTCTTTCCATTTATTGAACTTCTCAGTATAATTACCGATTACCTTTTCAGATTCACCAAGTTCTTTTAATTCTGCAATAATAGCCTCGAAATCCTCTTGTGCGTTTTCAGGAGCATTATTCCAAACACCAGATTTTCCAGAGATTCTATCATCTACACTTTGCTTAAGAGCTTTTCTTCTTTTCTTAATAGCTTCAGCATCTTGTTCTTGTGCTTCTTCGTTTTCTTTAAGAGCAGAAGTTTCTTCTTCGAGAACATTAGTTGTTTCTTTAACTTCTTGTTGCTCTTCATCTCGAACAGCAGAAGTGTCTTCAATCGCTCTTTGTTCATCATGAAGATTATCTGTAACATCTTCAATAACGACGCCCTCTGCATCAATAATATTTGGATCATTCTCTAGTTCAGTCTTTCTGTTAGAATATTCTTCAAGAAGCTTTCTCGCTTCGACAAAACGATGAATATTTTTGAAATAAGCTTGAATAGTTTTACTAAGATGATTTACTCCGTCTTCAGTGACAAAATCCCCATATCCAGCACCGGCTGCAACATCTAAAAGAGCAACCACTTCATTTCCGTATTGTTTTTCAAAGTCTTCTTTGTTTCTAATACTATAAAGTTCACGCAGTCGCTCGGCAATTCTATCAAGACTTCCAATTTCATCTTCAGCCCAACTAACTCCAATTTTATTGGAAAATTTTAAACTATTGGACTCTTCTTCATATATTTCATCGAAGGTGCGTTTCATTTTTCTTAAGTCGTCAATAGTAAATTCAATTTCCTCTTGAATATTCTCTTGGGCTTTACCGATATCAGCAGTCCCTCCAGTAGTCATTAAAGACTGCATCCACTCCTCATGCAGTTTCGAAATTTCAGAAGACTTCCTTTGATATTCATCGTAAAACTCTTGGAACTTCCTAGACATTTCTGCTTTATATTCTTCGATTTCTTTTACAATTGGAAATTTAATTGTATTCGAAGTTCGGACTTCTTCAACGTCACTTTGAAGATTGCCTATTGCGACTCTAAACATTTCATTAAGTTGTTTAGTTGGAACACCCTTAATTCCATTTTCTCTTAATTTCGCAAGCTCTCTAAAGCCAGAATGTTGAATAAATTCTTCTAATGTATTGCCACGCATATTGCTTGAGATTCCATAGTCACCTATAAAATACTTTTTTACAATCTCAATAAGTGCGTCATACTTCGAGTCAAATTCTTTTCTTGAAACAAGTTCACTTTGAAATGTTTCGACAATTTTACTAGCATTAAAAATTTTATCAGAATCATAAATAGCAGTAGTAGAGAAAGGATCATATCCTCTACTTTTCATTACCTCTTCATACGCATTTTCCTTCTTGGAGGTAACAATATTCATTGAGCTTTCTATTCTTTTAAGTTCTTCGTTTTCTTTTTTTAACTTTTCGGAAAGCTCATCAGTTTTAGAAATTGCTATATCAGTAGTTTTTTTTACAACCTCATTAGTTTTTATAAAGGCTTTTGGCGCTAAATTTGGAATTTCGAATCCTAGCTGTTCTTTAAGATAGTTAAGAGCATCTTCAACTCCGCTATTCAAAAGAATATTCTTAAAATCTTTTATCTGGCCCTTATTCATATCTCCAAGACCAAACATATCTGTCAATATTCCCTTGGCATCTTCAAATGCATTTTCAGAATCCTGGAACGCCTTTAAAGCCTGATTTGCTTCCTCAATGTGATTTTTAACTGTTTGGAATATATCAGCGTGTTCATCTCCAAATATAGACTCTGCCCTCTCTATGTCATGGAGTCCATTAACGTATGCAGATAATACATCGAGATTCTTTTTAGTATTTGATTCCAAATAAGTATTAAGAGCTTTCCTTACCGATTTTTGCGATACGTCACCCTTTTTGGTTATATCATCCTTGTTTACTAAAGAACTTTGTATTTGACCTTCTTTTGGAAAAATATTTAGATTTATTTTTTTTAAAGACTTTGCCAAGTCAATAAATTCTTTTAAACTACGTATAGCTTTATCTCTAGCTTCTCGTTTAACCTTTATATCAACTTCAATAGGCTCAACATCATTCTCAGCTTTTTGAGTTTTCTTCTTGAGTTCATCTGTATCTACATCACCAACTTCGGCAGGAATTGTAATAGGCTCTTTATCTGCCTCTTCTTGCATATCTTTACGAGCTTCTCTAACAGAGGCTTTATCACCCTTTGCTTTCAGCCATTGAGTAGTTTCAATAGCTTCTTTTGCACCCGAATTCATAGCTTTAAGCTCATTTATCGCATCTTTTAAATAAGAATTCAAGCCACTGCTTTTTATCTCATCTTTTGACATTCCTTACTCACCTCCTAGTTAAACCGCCATAACTTCTCCTTAATGGTCTCATAACTCTGTTTTCAAACTCATCAACAAAATCTTTTATGTATTCACCCATAAGTTCTTCTGACTTTTTTTTTATTGCATCATAAGGAGAAGGAGTAGTACGAACAACCCTTCTTTCAGACCATCTTGAATAGGGAGATAAGCCTTTAAGCTTATTAACTTTAGAAGGATAAGGAGTTCTCCAATGAGGTTCATCATCAATATAATCTTTTCCAGCAGAACCACCATGAAAACCTAATACGAAAACATTATTATAAATAATTTCCTCATTTTTTTGATGAAAACCGAGACCTTTTAAATAACTCGAATCAAAAGATATCGAAACTTCAGCTTCGTCCTGTTCAATTCTATACGCCTTACGGAGTCTCATCTGTCTCATCATTCCATAATAGGTAGGTTCGTAATCAGCATACCAGTCAGAAATA